>Ga0265294_10002048_pt1 | contig 26701 bp, 23 predicted proteins | sample MunlanPumphouse3_FD_192504 | JGI IMG/M metagenome (GOLD analysis project Ga0265294, IMG submission 192504) | Groundwater microbial communities from a municipal landfill in Southern Ontario, Canada - Pumphouse #3 | ecosystem: Environmental > Aquatic > Deep subsurface > Groundwater | place... | reverse complement strand
AGTACTGCTAATTTATCCATAAATTATATAAATAATTTTATACTTTATAGACCCAATAAGCAAACAAAAACCAACCGCAAATGCGGTTGGTTATTGAATCAACTATTGACTATAAAAGGGCATAGTCAATATTTGTTTTAACTAATTATTATTAAGCACCAACAATTAACATTGAGACGATTAAAATAACAAGTGATGCACCAGCGATGCAAAGAATTGGTTTCCAGCTCCATTTAACCCAAGTTGAATAATTAACGTGAGCAATGGCTAAACCACCCATGATAGCACCAGAAGTTGGTGTAATTAAATTAACAACACCATTAGCAGCAACGAGAGCCATAATTGAAGTTTCAACACTTCCCTTATAACCACTAACTCCTTTATCAATCATACCTTGCATAATTGGCGAGACGATTGGTGAAGATAATCCAGCAAGCCCACTTGATGATGGGACAAGGAAGGATAATCCAATGTGGAGTAAATAATCAAGACCAATGAAGCACCATGATGGCATTCCACTTGCAGCTAAACCATTAACACTAACTTCGACTAACCATTTACCAGCACCAGTAGTTGCAAGTAAGACGGTTGAAGCACGTGCTAAAGCAATAACTAAGTTGACACCAATCATATCACCAAAGCCACTAATAATGACTTTAGAGAATTGACTTCTATCTGGCATACCAATGAATCCAATAATAGCACCCATAAGCATGAACCACATAGCAGCTTCATCAAAATACCACCAGCCTAATGGAGTCCCAGTTAAATATTGTGACCAACCAAAGGCAGCTAAGAACTTCGCTTCATCACCACCAAAAGCAATATCTTGCCATGGGATGAAACTAAGAATCATAACGAGGAATGTAATGCCAAAAACAATTAAAACAGCAACTTGTTTTTTGGTCAAGTGAGCTTCTTCAATACCTTTAGTAGCATTGCCATAAGCTAAATCACATTCATGTAATTCTTGTAAGCTTAAAATTGTAGAACCTTTATCTTTAATGACTTTCTTAGCATACATAACAACAAATAAAGTTGCGATAGCATAAGTAACGAGCCATAAAACGATACCTTCAACGATAATGATAGCTTGGTTAACATTAACACCAGCTGCACTAATAGCGACACCAGTAGCGAATGGGTTAACGGTTGATCCGAGAACACCAACACCAGCGCCGAGTAAGACAGTTGCGCAACCAACGATTGGATCCATACCAGCTGCATACATTGTAGCGGCAAGAAGAATATAGAATCCGACAGTCTCTTCACACATACCATAAGTAGTACCGCAAACACTGAAGATGAACATTAAGATAGGAATTAAGATAACTTCATGTCCATGCATCTTTCTGACGAGTGATTTGATACCAGTTTCAAGAGCACCAGTAGCATTTGTTAAAGCTAAGAATGCACCAAGAATAAAGACGAATCCGATAACACCGATAGCATCTTGGAAACCTTTGATAGGTGACATAAAGATGTTAGCAAGTGTTGCGCCATTAACGACGGCTTCACTAATTGTTCCATCATCAGCGGTGACATGGTAAACTTGACCATTTGCACACCAGCTAATAATAGCAACAACTAAAATAACGCATAATAAAATTGCGAAAGTACCAAGATGAAACTTATGTTTCTTTTTTGGTTCTGCTTCTGCAGTTGGCTTTCGTGTTTCGACTTCTGCCATATTTGTTTTTCCTCCTATTAATTAAGAAAACAATTATTTTTCGATGACTGTACCAGTCTTACCATCGAGGGCCTCACCGGCCTTTTGAAGTGATGTAATTAAGGCGACTCCTCCATGCTTATTGTTCTTGACGAATTCTAAGCAAGATTCAACCTTAGGTAACATACTTCCTGGAGCGAAGTGACCTTCGCCGATATATTTTTGAGCTTCAGATACTGACATACGTGCAAGTTGTTGTTCGTTAGGCTTATGGAAGTTAATAGCGACTCTATCAACTGCCGTAAGAATTACCAACATATCTGCATCAATATCTAGAGCAAGCTTGGCGCTGCTTCGATCTTTATCGATAACGGAAGCAACTCCTTTCAAACCGTCAGCAGTTTCCACTACTGGAATTCCACCTCCGCCGACCGTAATCACGATATCGCCAGCCTCAACGAGTTGTTCAACTACCTTGAGTTCAACGATACGACGTGGTATTGGTGATGGCACGACGCGACGATAGCCACGTCCTGCATCTTCGACGAATGTGTAGCCCTTTTCTGCTGCAATTCGATCAGCTTCTTCTTTACTATAGAACATACCAACAGGTTTAGTAGGATGTTTGAATCCTGGATCGTTTGGATCAACAACAACCTGGGTTACAACTGTTGCACATTCTTTTTTGATTCCTCGACGATCGAGTTCTCTTTGAATGGCTTGTTGTAAGTGGTAGCCTATATAGCCTTGAGACATTGCCCCACATTCTGGGAATGGCATTGCAGGAGTTTTTCCACCATTATTAGCAGAGAATTCCATAGCAAGGTTAATCATTCCAACTTGTGGTCCATTACCGTGGCCGACGATAATGTCATAACCCTTCTCACTTAAATCAACGATTGTTTTAGCTGTTTCTTTTACAAGGTCTAATTGTTCCTCTGGGGTTTTGCCAAGAGCATTTCCACCAAGAGCAATTACTAATCTCTTTTTCATTATTATATACCTAATTTAAATAACAATAATGATGACCACATGTATGCACATGGTCATCATTACTAAAAGATTATTATTTTAAAGTAGCATACATGACAGCTTTAATTGTATGCATTCTGTTTTCAGCTTCATCAAAGACAACACTTTGATTGCTGGTAAAGACTTCATCAGTGACTTCCATTTCTGGGATACCATACTTATCATTAACATCTCTACCAACGATGGTATTAAGATCGTGGAATGATGGTAAGCAGTGTTCGAAAATACAAGTTGGTTTTGCATAACTCATAAGTTTCTTATTAACTTGATATGGCTTTAAATCTTTAATTCTTGCTGGCCATTTTGCTGGATCTTCGCCCATTGATAACCAAATATCAGTGTAAATGCAATCGGCATCTTTTGCACCTTCTTTTGGATCTTCAGTTAAGTTAATGCTTCCACCGGTTTCCTTACAAATTTCTTTGCAGGTATCGATTAATTCTTGTTTTGGCCATAAATCTTTTGGAGCACAATTTGTAAAGTGCATACCAAGTTTGGCACTAACAACCATTAAACTGTTAGCGACGTTATTACGACCATCACCCATGAAGGTTAACTTGACACCTTTAATGTGTCCAAGTTTTTCTTCAATAGTCATGACATCAGCGAGCATTTGAGTTGGATGGAAATCATCAGTTAAACCATTCCAAACTGGAACACCACTATATTTTGCAAGATCGTTGACGGTTGATTGTAAATATCCACGATATTCAATACCATCAAACATTCTTCCTAAAACCTTAGCTGTATCTTCAAGGGATTCTTTCTTTCCCATTTGTGAAGAACCACTATCAAGGAAGGTAACGCCCATTCCAAGATCACGACCAGCAACTTCAAAAGCACATCTTGTTCTAGTTGAAGTTTTTTCGAATAATAAGACAATGTTCTTTCCAGCAAGATACTTATGTTCGATACCATTTTGTTTCATTTTTTTGAAATTTTCGGCAAGGTCGAGCATATATCTAATTTCAGCTGGTGTAAAGTCTAATAATGTTAAGAAACTTCTTCCTCTTAAATTGACACCCATAATTAATTTCCTTTCAATTTAATTACTAACTACTTATCTTCACGAATTAAAGGCATAGACATACATCTTGGACCACCTCTGCCACGGCTTAATTCAGCACTTGGCATTTCGATAACGTTGAGACCTTTACTCTTTAAAAGAGCATTAGTGACATCGTTACGTTGATAGACAACAATCTTTCCTGGAGCAATGCAAAGGGTATTGCTACCATCATTCCATTGTTCACGTTCACTAGCGATTCTATCTTCGCCACCACACTTAATGAGTTCAACATGTTTTAAATGTAAATAATGTTCAAGAACTTCTTCAAGTGAAGAGTGAATTTCTTTAATGTTAACATCACCATCTTTAGCAGGAGTAATTTCAAAAACCTTAAGAGGTCCAAGAATTCCTGGGTGAACTGTAAATTTATCAGTATCGATTTGAGTAAAGACGGTATCAAGGTGCATAAACGCTCTTGAAACTGGAATACTAAAAGCTAAAACGGTACGAATTGTTGCTTTTGGATCTGCGAAGATGTTCTTAGCTAAACTTTCGATTGCATCTGGGCAAGTTCTTTGAGAAATACCAACACCTAAAACGGTATCACTTAAGTTGCAAATATCGCCACCCTCAATATGGAATGGATCAGCACGATCACTATATCTTGTAATTAAACCAGCAAAATCTGGATGATATCTAAAGATATAATCTGCATAAATGGTTTCTCTATTTCTAGTTGGGAAAGTCATTTTGTTTAAACTAACACCAGTACCGATTGAACCAAATGGATCACGAGTAAAGTATAAGTTTGGCATTGGATCAACAATTAATTTGCTAGGTTCACTGCAAAGATCAATTAAACTATCTTGGAATGGTCCACCAACTTCTTTAAGGGTAATACCTTCCATTGTCTTTAATACAAGATCTTTTCCTTTATAGTTCTTTGTTAAGTAAGCATAAAGTCTATCTTGCCATTTCTTTGTATGAATATCGGCTTCAACTAACCATTGATAAATAAATGGTTTGACTAGTTCTGGATGTAAATCTAAAACTTCGGTCATTAAATCTTCAAGATAAACAACTTCAACACCATTATCTCTTAAAATTTTTGCAAAAGCATCGTGCTCTTGTTGGGCAACTTTTAAGAATGGAATATCATCGAATAAAAGTTCTCCTAAAGTCTCTGGAGTTAAATTTAATAACTCTTTTCCTGGTCTGTGAAGCAAAACTTTCTTTAAAGGTTTGATTTCACTTTTTACACATATACCCTTCATTTTTCTTCCTCCTTAACATAAATGTAGGTAAACATTGAAACATTCAATGTTGTTTCTCGTCCACGCTGAAAGCGCTTTCAAAACATCTTCATTATAGAGTAACGAGTTTTGGAGCATTGGAAAAAATACGACATTTAGGTTGTAAAATCTAGCAATTATTAAGGAAGTATTAGTTTTAGAAAATAACAAAAAACAATGATTATATCAGTATTTTTGATTATTCATACATTGAAAAAACTGATAGTTATCGAAGTTTAATCAATAATATTAAAAACTCTATTTTTCAAAAATACTGATATCTTATTAAAAAGACTTTCTTGAACAAAAAAATACCCGCACACTCTTTGGGCGGGTATTTAAATTTAATTTTAGAAAATTACATCTTATCTGGAGCACTAACGCCAATTAAATTTAAAGCATTTTTTAAAGTAATTGAGGTTGCTTCAACAAGTCCAAGTCTTTCATTTGATAATTCTTTATTACTTGGATCATTAATCTTACAAGTTCCATAATAACTATGGAAATAACTAGCAAGTTTTTGGATGTAGTTACAAATCTTGTTAGGAGCACGAGTTTTTGCAGCATCACCAACAATATTTGGGAATTCATTAAGAGTCTTAAGGATATCGACTTCCTTTGGATCGGTTAATAAATCATATTTTGCAGCTTTTTCAAAAGATTTAGCTTCAATTAGAATACGATGAGCACGAGCGTAGGCATATTGTGCGTAATAAACTGGATTATCACTTGTCTTTTTACGAACAAGTGTTAAATCAAAATCCATGTGAGCACCAAGTTCACGTGAAGCAAAAATATAACGAGCGGCATCAACGCCAACATCTTCACAAAGTTCACGTAAAGAAACACCATTTCCAGTACGTTTACTCATCTTAACTTCTTTGCCATCCTCAATAATACGAACCATTTGTTCAAGATCAATAACAAGAGAACCAAATGGATGACCAAGAGCGGCTAAAGCGGCATTCATTCTTGCAACATAACCATGATGGTCAGCCCCAAGAAGAATAATTAATTTTGGACAGCCTCTTTCAAACTTATACATATTGTTGGCAATATCTGGTAAAAAATAGGTAAATGTTCCATCTTTTTTTACAAGGACACGATCCTTATCATCGCCATAATCGGTTGTTCTTAACCATAAAGCACCATCTTGTTCATATAAAACATTGAGTTTTCGCATTTGATCTAAACAAGCTTTAATACGAGCATCATCATTTTCATAGAAGAATCTTTCGTGAATCCATGAATCAAATTCAACACGGAACATCTTTAAATCATCTTCAATCTTTTTAAGTTCAAGATCAACACCAGTATCCTTAAAGTAAGTTATTCTTTCTTTTGGATCGGCAGTTAACCATTTATCTCCATCTTTTTCAGCAATCATTTTTGCTATATCTTTGATATCTTGAGCATGATAACCGTCAGTTGGAAGTGGATATTCTTTTCCATAATATTCAAAATATCTAGAAGTTAATGATTCACCAAGCATCTCAATTTGACGGCCAGCATCATTAATATAATACTCACGTAAGCATTTATATCCGCTAGCTTTCATTAATCGAGTAATGCAATCTCCCCAAGCAGCAGCACGAGCATGACCAACGTGTAAATCACCAGTTGGGTTAGCACTAACGTATTCAACGTTAACTTTTTCACCACCACCAACATTATTTTCACCAAACTTATCGCCAGCATCAATAATCATATTGATGGAATCAGCTAAAGCGGTTTTTGACATCTTAAAATTAATGAATCCAGGTTTAGCGATTTCAATTTTATCAACACCTTTGGCTATTTTCTTTAATTCATCAACAATCTTTTCAGCAATCATCATTGGATTGCTTTTTAAAGGTTTTGCTAAACGCATTGCAACGTTTGTTGAATAATCAGCAATTGTTGGATCACGTGGAATTTCAACAACAATATCCTTTACAAAATCTTCATTTTTATAAACATTTAGAGTTGCTTCTTTGATATAATTTCGAAGCTCATTTTGAATATCACTCATAAGTTCCCTCCATTCTTCATGCTTTATAATGATACTATATTCTATAGTAATTCTCTACTTTTTTATAGATATAATCGAATAATGCAAAAAATTAATAAAGCTCTTTTAAATAATAGTAAACAGCGTTATTAATCCCATTACGAAAAATTGTTTCTTGGTCTTTTTTGTAAAATTTAAAACCACACTTTTTTAGCACTTTTTTGCTACCTATATTTGCTCCTAAAAAACCAGCTTCAATATATTTAAAAAGTTTACCCTTTTTAAAGAAATTTAGGACTCCATTTAAGGCTTCAGTAACATAGCCATTGTTCCAATATTTACTACCAATTGCATATCCAAGTTCAATTAAGTTATTTTCCCTTTTTTGCTCATCTAAAATACCTATACATTCTCCGTTTTCTTTAAGAATAATTGAATAATAAATCTTTCCTGCATTCATGCGACTAATAAGTGCGTCTATGCTTAAATCATCTTCGTTATCAATATAATTTGCTAAAAAATATAACAAAACTTTTTTGTCATGAAAAATATTGATGAACAAATCATGTTTGTCTTTACTTGAAATATCTCTTAAAATCAATCTTTCAGTTTCAATTGCTTTCATATATCCTATAATAAACGATAGATAGAAAATTTGTTAGAAAAGAGAAAACTAAAATGAAAACAATTACACATTATGACACACCATTCTTGTATGAATTAGATAGCAATGTTGTTGAGATAAAAGAGGAAAATGGAAAATTTTGGATTGGTTTAGATGAAACCTTATTTTTCCCTGAAGGTGGTGGCACTCCAAAAGATAGAGGAACCATCAATGGCATAGAAGTCCTTGATCTTAAAGAAGACAATGGCATTATCTATCATTTACTAGATAAGAAAATAGAAGGAAAAGTCCATCTGCATTTAGATGAAGAATACCGCTTTAGAAGAACGCAATGTCATAGTTGCGAACATTTAATTTCTGCTCTATTTTTTGATGAATATAAACTAATCACTCCAAGTGCTCACTATAATACGGACGGCACTTGTGATATAGAAGTAAAAGCCGACACGATTACAAGAGAACAATTAGATCATATCGAAAAAATGGCAAACGACATTATCACGCAAGATCTTCCTTTCAAAATAAGTTATTTATCAAAAGAAGAAGCTAGAAAAGTGACTAAAAACTTCGATGATTATGAAAATTTAGATAAATGGAGATTAGTTGAAATCCCTGGCATAGATAAAGATCTTTGCGGCTGCCCACATGTTCCAAGCAGCAAATTTATTAAAGGCGTAATCATTACTGGGGCACATAAAGTAAAGGACTTACTACGAATTGATATAATTTGTGGAGATTTACTAATCGAAAAGTCACATGAATATTACGATGAAATTAGTAATATTTGCAACTTATTAGCCGCTAAAAGAGAAACAGTCAGTGAAAGCGTTGTTAATTTGATGAACACTTTCAAAACAACCAATAATAGACTTTATAACTATAAAACCAAATACCTAGATTTATATTCAGACAATAAAATTAAAGAATTGGATAACTCAAAGATTAACATCATCCTTGAATCACATGATGATTTAGAAATGAAAGATCTTCAATTTTTAGTTAGTAAATTTTCTAAAATTCCAAACGTTATTGTTATAGGTATTCTTAAAAAACCTGATAATACATGTAATTTAATGATTGCAAAAAATAAGGATATTCCTTTATTTAGTGCACGCGAAATTTTTAAAATTCTAACAACTAAATATGAATATCGAGGTGGCGGAAGCGATGTCATAGCGCAAGGTGGTGGCAAAATATTTGACGACATCGATAACATTGTTTTTTCATTAGTAAAAGAAGCAATAAAATAAGTTTCGCATGTATGCATTTATAGAAAAATGTAGGCTAAAAAGCCTACATTTTTAATAGTTTAATTACTCTACTATTGGGTGCTAGCAAAGTAAATTAAAAATCACTTAAAGTTGTAAATGAGAGTATCCAATAATATAAAATTGGAATAAGCATAGATGGAACAAGATCCCCTGCTTTAATTTTTTTAATACCCATCATATTAAATGCAATCGCTAATATGATTGCATAACCAACCATACAAATACCATTAATAATATTAGTCCCTAATGTTGAACTCAAAACACCTTCTAATGCCGAAGCACATAAAGTCAAAGCGCCTTCATACACTAAAATTGGAATGCTAGCAAAAATTACGCCATATCCCAAACTTGCACCTAAAGCTAAAGCAGTAATAAAATCTATAATTGACTTGCAAATAAGAATGTCATATTTATGATAGACGCCTTCTTGGATTGAACCAAGAATGGCCATAGCACCAATGCAAAAAAATAGCGTTGCTGACACAAATCCTTGGGAGAAATTAGATAATTTAAACTTTCTTTGAATCCAGCTACCAAATTTATCAAGGTTATCATTAATCTTTAAAAAATGACCAATTAGCGTTCCTAAAAACATTGAAATAATCAAACATAATGTCCCATGAGAAGACATTTCTCCATCAGTAATAGTTATCATGCGTGGAATAATCCCGATGATAGCAACAAAAATTAAACAAATACCCATTACGGTTATTAACGAATCCGTTAATTCTTGTTTAATTTTTTTCTTTAATAAAACGCCAAGAAGTCCACCGACTATGATGGTTCCAAAATTTACAAGTGCACCCATGCTTATACTTTAGATCTTTTAATCTTTCTTTTCACCAAATTTGGCAGTAAATCGATCTTTGCATTCTTGAATAATACGCTCAGCATCTTTTCTGCCTAAAATGTTTGTAATAGTAGTAGTTTTTCCTTCAAGTTGTTTATAAACTTTGAAGAAGTGACAAATTTCATTCATCATATGAACTGGTAAATCAGTAATATCAGTATAACTATTTAAATCAGGATCATCGTAGCAAACCGAAATAATCTTTTCATCTGGTTTACCTTGATCAATCATTTGAACAACACCAATTGGAAAGCAACGAACCAAAGTTAATGGAACAATTGGTTCTTGGCACATAACTAAAACATCTAATGGATCATCATCCTCTGCATAAGTTAAAGGTATAAACCCATAATTATGTGGATAGTGAGTAGAAGTATACAAAACTCTATCAAGGATTAACATCCCAGTTTTTTTATCAAGTTCATACTTCATTTTGCTTCCTTTAGGAATCTCAACACAAGCTAAGAATTTACTAGGCGTAATTCGACTAGGTTCAACATCTTTCCAAACATTCATAATTAATTTCCTTTCAAAATATTAGTTAAATATTTAATAATTGCATCTCGCGTTTTATAAATCGAATCAATAACAACATATTCATTAGGAGCATGGAAATTTCCACCTTCTGGTCCAAGAATAAATGTCGCTGGATTGTTTCCATCTTTATCATATAATCTTGTTCCAAAATAATTAAAATCACCAATACTCTTAAAATAATCTATATTTATTTTACCATCATTTACATCCTTAACAGCTTTAATAAATGGCTCAACATACTTATTTTTCTTATCTACATAATAAGGTTTATAGTATCTCGCTCCCCTTGATGGTTCTGGGCGAACCGCTATTGTATAAGGGATTTTTACTCCAGCATTTTTAATTAGTTCTTTTGCTTCATTAATAACATAGTCTTCATCTTCAAAACTAACAATGTGACGATGAACTGTAACACGTGCTTCATCAGGAACGCTACATGCTCCACCATCACTATTAAATTTTAGAATACAAAATGATCCTTTTCCTAAAACTTTATCTTCTTTTAAAACGACTTTACTCGATTCCAGAACAAATTTACTAGCTTCGATTGCTGCATTTATTCCAAGTTCAGGCGTTGAAGCATGAGCAGATTTTCCATGAAAATCAATGTTATAAACGAAGCAACCTCTTGCGCCTAGGCAAAGGACAGGGAAATTTAAATTGCTAAAAGCAGCGCTAGGTTCGCAAGAGATTACTAGGTCAATTGGAGGCAAAATATGTTTATTAATTAAAGCATCTGCCCCTAAACCATATGGGCCTTCTTCATCCGTTACAAGGGTAAGGATTACTCGACCACACCATAGATCTTTATGAGTATTTAGGTAGTCAGCAATTTGCATTAAAATTGCGCTACCACTCTTCATATCAACAGCACCAAGGCCATAGATACTATCATCTTTTTCCGTTGGTATAAAAGGATTAGTTTCCCAGCCACTACAAACAGGCACAGTATCTAAGTGACCATTAAGTAAAACAGTAATTCCAGGTTTACCACTATCAATAACTGATACAATATTTTGACCTGAATAACCAATAACTTTAGTTTCACTATACCCAATAACTTGTGGGTTTAAGTTTTTATTATCTAAATAGAGCGCACAAAAATTAACAATCTCGCTTTCATGATAATAAGAACTAGGTATGCTAATAAGTTTTTTGACTAACGACAAAAGCTCATCGTCTCTCATATCTATCTACCTCTAGCATTAAGTTACTCTTTTTAAAAACTTATAACTTAACATTTTCGAGATATAAAGTTGTAAAAAACTATAAACTTAAAAAGTCTTTGGCCATAAAACCAAAGACTTTTAATTGTTATTCTATCGTTTTTTCAAACTCTTTTATTTCACGATTATCCATATCTACAACATTAACTTCATCGCACCCTTGGTTCTCACTAATTACGCCAGCACCAGTAGATTTATAGTATTTAATCGTATCAATAACTTGTTTATCAAAAGCTTCTCCAGGAACAATAATTGGAATTCCTGGTGGGTAAATCATAATTGCTTCCTTGCTAATTTGACCTTCGCAATCTTCTAAGCTCACTTTTTTAAGTGGAGCATGGAAGGCACTTCGTGGACGCATAACAAGTTTTGGGAATGATTTATTATAATGATGATCCGCATAAGTAACATTTGGATCATAATAATCATGACTAATCGCTTTGAGTGCATTAACTAAAATATCAACATTTTGAGGTTTAGTTCCAACAGCAAATAAGAATAATAAAGCATAAGTTTCGCTTAATTCTGGTTGAACATGGTATTTATCTTTTAATAATCTAAAGACTTCAAAACCATTTATAGTTAATTTATCAACTTCGACAATTAATTTAGTTTCATCAAAATCATAAACACCTTTTTTAAGGAAATAAGCTTTATCGTGAGCCATAAATCCAGGTATTTTATTAATTTCTTCAACACATCTACGAGCATACATTTTAGCTTTGCATAAATGCTCACTGCCCTTAAATACTAACCATTTACGAGCGGCATCAAGTGATGCAATTAAAATTGATGATGGAGACGTTGTTGTAATCATGTTATATGATTTAGTAACGTTATAATCACTAATTCTCTTACCCTTAGTTAAAATAACTGAAGTTTGAGTTAAACTTCCACCACCTTTATGGATGGAAAGAGTTGCCATATCAGCATTGGCATCCATCGCACTACATGGCATTTTTTTAGAGAAATAAAAATGACTACCATGCGCCTCATCAACTAGAACTAACATTCCATGTTTATGTGCATAACTAGTCACCTTTTTAATATCACAGCAAGATCCGAAATAAGTTGGATTAATAATAAAAACTGCCTTAGCATCAGGATTATCATCAATAACTTTCTTCCAATTTTCAAGAGTTGGTTGCATGGCAATTTCAGTGCTTGGATCAATTTCAGGCATAATAAATACCGGAACTGCTCCGCTTAAAATTAAACCATTAATAACTGACTTATGAACATTACGAGGTAAAATTATCTTATCGTTAGCTTGTAAAGCACTCATAAGCATAATTAAATTACCACTAGTACTACCATTAATTAAAAATTTGCAATCATCAGCATTACATGCTTTTGCATATAATTCCTCGGCCTCTTTAATTGGACCGCTTGGTTGCAATATATTATCCATTCCACGTGGACTGTTTAAATCGGCTTCATATACTTTGTGACCGATTATGTCATCTAATTCTGTACGAATATTACCTTCATGCCCTGGTAAATCAAAAGGGGTATTCTTTTCAGCTAAATACTTCTTATAAGCTTCTATATAAGGAGTTTTTTCTTGACCTTTTCTATCAATTGTTTTCATTTTTTCTTCCTAATTAATACGCGCGTTTTATCTCTAAAATACTTGCTTTATTATATAACTATTTATTCAAATGTATAGAGAAAGTTTAAATAGTTTTTCTAAATCTATTCAAAATTTTTTTAGAAAGAAAAAAGCTCGGCACCATCTATGCTTTTTGTGGTGCCGAGCTATAATAAAACTTATTATAATGGTAAATCTTTCTTCTTAAATATAATAGAACCTGCTATATAGCAAACTAAACCAAAGGCAAATAATATTGCAAATTTCCAAATAAACGTTGTACTCATATCAACAATCGAGGATACATCAAATAATGTAATGATTGAAGCGTAGTTAAAATAATCAAGAGCAGTTAAACGAATTACTTGAGGAATTACATCTGTTCCAAATAATCCAAGCATTGTTGCAACAAGAGCAAACATTGAAAGTCCACCGCCAATTGACATACTTCGTTTACTACGATCAAAAGTACATGAAGTTAAGAAATTTAATCCAGATAAAGCAAATAATACAAGGAAAGCACCTAAATTCATTAAAAGTAATCTTGGATAATCTAAAGAACTAGAAGTTAAATGAACATTAGCTAAACATATACAACTTGTAATTGTTGTGCAAATAAACATTCCAAGTAAACTTAAGATTGAATATGATGCTTGCGTAAAAGTGACTGTCTTTCGTTTTGTAGAAGTCGAAAGCACATATGCCATACTTCCACTATCAACTTGACCCGCAATTAAGTTATTACTAACCATAATCATATATATAATAGGAAGCAATAAACCAGCCATCTTATAGAAAATCGTGCCAACAACAAGTGAATATAAATCAAGTTTACCTACTTCCTCAAGTGCATTACTTATTTCTTCTGGAAGGCTTGCAATTAAACTAGAAGAAAGGTTTGTTATAATCTCGTCGTTTGCTTTGCTAATTGCTTCTTTATATTCATCAACAGTTGCATACTTGCCATCAGCATAATTTTTATTGATATTAGTCAATTCATAATCATATTGAGCTTGATAAGAGGCAATCGTTAAATTAGCAGTATGTTTCAAATTTGAATAGGTATATCCAAAAGAATCATACAAATCACGAGTAATACCATATTCTGATAAAGAATCCATAATTGCATTAATACTTGATTCGGTTGTCAAATTTTGAGCAATAAAAATTGAACTACTATTCGAACATCTATCTGATATGTAATTATATCTTTCGTCGCTACTTAAATATGTATCAACATCGTTGCTGCTTATATGCAACACAATGTTTGTAACATCATAATCTGCTGGAATTTCTTCATTATTATCAGTAAAGAAACTATCAAAATTATGCATTGGATTTAAGGCATAAAAAACATCACCTTTTACTTCTTTTACTTCGTCAGAATCTTTTGTATATGTCGAATCAACTTTTAGCATTTCTTCTTCAATATGAGTTTCAAGAGAAGTTACAGCACTTGAATAAGCACTAGTTGCACTCGTGCTACTTGGTTGTGGCTTTTGTGCCATCCATGCATTTACAGCAGCTAAATAGGTTTGTTGATCAGTAAATTTAGTTGAATCAGGGGCGGCTTTCAACCATTCATTATAATAATAGGCATAAATCTTCTCGCTTTCTTTTTCGTACGTAGGAAATGAATTCTGCCAAGTACTAATTGCAGCTAAATAAGTTTCTTGATCAGAATAATCTGTCAAGACAGGTTTTGCACCTAACCAAGCATCAACTTTTGCACTATATATAGTTGAATCAGTGACATCCTGAATATAATAATTTTTAAAATCTTCATCAAAAGTTTTTAATCCATCTGTCGCATATGCATAATATGTAATACTTCTTTTTTCTATTGCACTATCGATTTCTCCGGTAATAATCGTGTTTTCAAAGGTATTTTTGGTACTCCCGATATTGCCAGAACCACTTATGCACATAACACAAGCGAGCATAAAACATTCCATTATGGTAATAATTAACCACATTAATCCGTTTGCTTTACATGATTGTTTGAATAACGCTTTACTAAACATAATTCCACCCTCCTAGTTATTCTCTACTTTTAAAACTTCATCAAAATGTCTCTTCAAAGTATAAGGAATCTCACTTATAAACTTGACTTTGAGTCCCTTCAATTCTTTAAACAAAACATTTATTTCATCATTTTTAATATTTACTGTAACTTGGTTATATTTTTTTTGCACTCTTGCTGCATTAAATCCAAGTTCCATAAACTTCTTAAAATCCTCTTTATTTAAAAACTCGATTTTATAATCTTTACATGGACGATTTTTTATATCGTTCATGGAAACAATATCGATTATGTGACCATCACTTATTAATGCAACTCTATCGCAACTTTCTTGAACTTCTTCAAACATATGAGAACTCATAAGAATTGTTTTGCCTTTATGATGTTCTTCCTCAATCAAATTCATAAAAGCCACTCTCATTAATGGATCAAGTCCAGTAGTAGGTTCATCAAGTAAGATAATGTCAGGATTTCCCATTAAAGCCGCAACAAGCGCGGTTTTTTGTTTCATACCTTTGCTCATTCTTTTTAAATTAGCACTTGTATCAAGTTGTAATTTTTTTGTCATTTCATTTGCATAATCACCACTTTTTAAATGCAAAAACTCGGCTTGATTCTTTAAAAATTCGTTCCCAGTTTTTAAATCTGGAAAAGCTATTTCGCCAGGAACATAGCCTATATTTTTAGCGTTTTCACTCGCATTTTTCCAACATTCTTTTCCATTAATAAAACAATGACCGCTTGTTGGTTTAATGAAACCCATTAAACTTCTAATTGTGGTTGTTTTCCCACTACCATTTGTGCCTACAAAGCCTAACATTTCACCTTTTTTAATGGTTAGATTAATATCAAAAATTCCCCGTTTGTTACCATAATCTTTGGTTAAATTCTTTATCTCAATTGTATCCATAATTAAAATGCTCCTTTATATGAAACATCTTCTTTATAAAATTTCATGAAATAGTCTTCGAGAGTTTCTTTAATATTTGTAAAATAATCTAAATCATATTGGTTCAAAATATTAATCAAAGTGTTAATATTCTTATCATCAATTTCAACAAAGACCATCTTTTTATTCTCGTCATTACGAAGTATTTTTAAAAAAGGAGTTTTCTTATATTTATCATAAAATTTTCCATAACCAACTTTTGTTTTAAAGTAAATTTCATAAAACTTCTTTGTCGCATGCTTTAAATCGTTAGCAACAAATTGGGAAACAATTTTACCATCTTTAATAATTGCAATTCTGTCACAGGTTGCATCAACTTCACTAAAAATATGGCTGGAAAGTAAAATTGTTTTACCTTCCTTCTTTTCTTCTTTTATTAAGTTAATAAAGTTATTTTGCATTATTGGATCAAGACCACTAGTTGGTTCATCAAGAATTAGAACCTTTGGGTCTGACATAAATGCGACAACAATCGCTAATTTTCTTTTTACACCTAAACTCATTCTTTTTGTATCGCTGGATAAAACATTAGGTTTTAAATCGAATAAATCTAAAAGATAATCAAGTTTCTTTTTATTGTGAACACCTTGTAAATCTTGCATCATTTTAATAAATGCATAACCTGTTAAACCAGCTGGCATTGCAATTTCGCCAGGAATATAGCCGACTTTATTTAAGAATTTGTAATATTTTTTGAATGATGGATAGCCTAAAACTTTAATAGATCCTTTTTGTGGCTTAGAAAAACCAAGTATATGACGAATTGTTGTAGATTTTCCAGCACCATTTGGTCCTAAAAAGCCAAAACATTCGCCTTTATTTACTTCGAAGGAAATATCAAAAACTCCACGTTTTGAACCATAATCTTTAGTCAAATGACTTACTTCAATTACGCTCATAATTTCCTCCCTTTAATCTATATGCGCCTTATTATTGTCATAAGAAAAAACAAACTCAATGAATAAATATTGCATTTGTATTCAATTTTGAACATATATTCATATTATTGTTTATGTTTAATAATCAAAATTGTATAAATTAAACATATGTGCTTATTTTTTATATGTTTAATATTGCACATTTATTTAAAAATATATAAACTTAAAAATAATTGATTATATAAAATTAGATAGGTGTTTAATTTTAAATTAATTAGTGAGGGATAAAATATGAGAGCAGAATATAAAAATTCAATTAGATCAAAAAAATTAATTCGAGAAGCAGTAAAAACATTGCTAATCAAAAAGAAAGATTTAAATAAAATTACAGTTTCTGACATTGTTAAAGAGGCAAATATTAATCGAGGCACTTTTTATAATCATTACAATAATATTGGTGATGTTATCGAAGAAACAGAAGACATTTTAATGCAAAAATTTACCCAATCCTGGGAAAAATCAAGCAATGAAAATGATTCGGTTGCCAATTTTATGAATAGTATAACTTACCACCTTAAAGAAAGCGAAGCAGATTATAAAGCCATTATAAATTACATTCCTCGTTATATTTTTATAGAAATAAAAGATAAGATTTTAAAAGAAATTGGAAACAATTATTTAAAATCTAATGAAATTACTAACGATAAAAGAATTACGCTTTATATTTTAGCAAACGGAATTGCAGGAAGTTATATCGATTATTTCCAGAAGAAACTGAATATCACCCTTGATGAGCTAAATAACGAATCAATTGTTTTAATTGAAAAAATTCTATATTAAACAATAAATTAAACAATAAAAAACTAGGTTTCTTAAATTACGAAACCTAGTTTTTTTATCTAGAATAATTATCTACTACAACAACATCCACAATCATCATCTTCTTCTTCGCAATCGCAGTCTTCGCCTTCACAACATTCATTTTCACAATCACATTCATCATGCCCACATCCGCAATTGCAATCTCCCCCACAATTACAACCATTACCATCTTCAAGATACATATTAAGTGGATAGATTGGATGTCTAATTTCACCTAATTCATCAGCGGTCACATAACCTGGTCGAGCAACGAGTAAACTTGGGATACGATTAACAATTGTGGCACAGGTATGTTCGACAGTTGCAGGATTAAATACTTTAAACGAAGTATTAGGCTCGCCTTCAATCTCCCAATCACACATATCGCCATCGCCTTTTTTATAGACTTTACCAATTGTCTCTTCAACGATCTCGATTCCTTGCATAGTCTCTACAGTTACTACAGCGCTCATGCCAATACATCTACCTGCTTTAATAGTCTTCCCTAAGGTTTCACTATATAAATCTTCCTTAATCACATAAGGCACATTCTCTTGTTTAATCGATTTAATAGTCAAACCAAGTTTTGCACAAATGGCTTCGCTAGCATTCCAAGCATAAGATGGGACAACTTCTTTTGGATGAGCCAAAGTCTTATTAAACTCTTCCACACTAAGATCACAACCATGTGCCTTGGCTAAAGCTAGACCATAATCTTCAACGTTATAAGAATAAGCACCTTTAATCTTCTTAATCGTATGCACGCCACCAAGAACACTTGAAAGCATATTAATCCAATAAATATCTTGCATACCTGAGCCAGTCATCGTACATCCATTCTCTTGAGCAATTGCATCTAATTCATTCGTAATCTTGCTCGCAGTAGTCCAAGGATAAATCGCTTCTTCACAAGTAGTTATTACATTAATTCCTCTTTCTAAACACTGCTTAGCCATAGGATAAATATCTTCCATAAACGAGAATAATGTAATAATTGCAACATCTGGAGCCGTATTATCTAAAACTTCTTCAGCATTGTCTGAAATCTTAACTCCAAGTTTCATCCCAAGACCAGCAAACTCACCTACATCTTGGCCAACAACCTTAGGGTTAACATCAATCGCCCCAACAATCAAAGCTCCGCATTCGTGCAAATAACGCAATATATACTTACTCATCTTTCCACAACCATATTGAACGACTTTTATTTTTCTATTCATTATCTAATCCTCTTTCTATTTCTATTATGCCAAAGATTTTTTCCAGTTGTCAAACTAAATGCTTTAAGTAAGCATTCTATCATTATTTAATTTAAATCTATAGTTTTGCATATATGCATTTTTGCAAAAATATTTGGTAAAATTGACGTTATTTAATAATATAAGGATTAATTAACAAAATTAGCAACCGAATTCAAAATAATAAAAGTCGCAAGAATGCACACCATCACAATATACCTACTCTTTGGTATTCTTATGCTTCGATATTCAAGAGCCATATTTGCAATTACATAAGCCGATAAAATCAAAACATATTCGAGTAAAGTAGACATTATATTTCCAGTTGAATAAACAACACTAATAAGCATTAATGATAATGCTAATAAAATTGGCAACATTGTTTTATATCCAAACCAAGAATTGCTCCTTTGTTCGGCATTTTCATTTTTATCGTGTTTACAACCATACATAATTCCAAAATAACTTAATCCTGCATAAATGAAATTTACAACATAGGTAAGAATGTATTCCACTTTATAATTTTCAAATACTCCAGCTCCAGCTTCGCCAAGTTTCCCTAACAAACTTGAATTGAAATAATTGCCAGAAACAATAAAAGTATCGATTGGAGATAAAAATAAAGGGAAAGTTGAAGTTATAGTAATATCAATACCAAATCCATTAAGGAAATTTGAAAAAGATAGATATATAATTGAACCAATAATTAAATAAAGTAATTCAAACATAACTGCATCAAGCATTGTATTTGCACGTGACACAAAGAAACAATTAGTAATATAAAACATAATAGAGGCACCAATCATAATAAAATAAAACGGAATATAAGAAAGCATATCAAATGGTGCACCACGGAATAATAAAATGAATAATCCAATAAAGTACGCCAAGGTAAATGGGACAAAAATCTCGTAATAACCAACCAATAAATGTATATTAACTAATTTCTCTTTTTTTATAGGTAAAGCAGAATAAACATCAATCGCATTTTTGTCTTTGGAATAATAACAATTCATTAAAGGGGTTACAAAACATAAAATTGCTAAAAGTACAATTATTACAGCAATATTTGAACTAGGATAGATATAATAAAACACGCCCATTCCATTATCGTATTTTATGACAGTAATATTCATCGTAAGCAAAGTCAAACAATAACATAAAATTAGAATAATCGAGATGATTACAACATAAGGTGTAGCTTTTTTAATGAAATATCGTGTACTATTTATTTTCATGATCAATGTACCCCTTTTCTTCAACTTCATAAACAAACATTTCTTCAAAATTCAAAGGAATTACATCAAGAAGAATTGGGTGCATCTTATTTAATTTTGACACTACTTCATCTTTATTTCCTTTAATAACAATCTTTATAACCTTGCCAAGTTTAGAAAAATAACAAACATTAAAATCTTTAAAATCTTCTTTCACTAAATCTTTTTCAAAAGCAACTTGATAAGTGTGTATATTTTCTTTATCTTCAAGCAAATCTCCACTATGCATAATTTTGTGATTATCTAATAAACCATAAGAATCACAAATATCTTCAAGTTCTCTTAATGAATGAGACGAAATCACAACTGTCATATTCTTTGCTTCCAATCTCTTAATTAAATTTCTTTTAAAAATTAATCTTGCTAATGGATCAAGTCCATCAAAAGCTTCATCAAGAAGTAAGTATTTTGGAGAAATAGCAATTGCTAAAGCAATAAAAAGTTGTCTTTTCATCCCTTTTGAATAATTATTTATTGATTTTTGTAAAGGTAATTTAAACTCTTTTAATAGTTTATTAAACAAATTAATATCTACATCATAAAACGTAGAGTAAAAATCTAAAAAAGTAGCTACTGTCGAATTTTTTGGATAATAAGGATAATCACTCAAAAAGAAAATATCTTTTTTCACCTCAACATTTTCATAAACTTCTTTGCCATCATAAAGAATCTTCCCTGCATCTTCTTTATATACTCCGGACATAAGTCTTAGCAATGTTGATTTTCCAGCACCATTAATGCCAACAAGTCCAAAAATTTTTCCATCTTCAACCTTAAAATTTACATCTTCTAAAACATGATTATTGCCAAGAGTTTTATATAAATGCTCTACTTCAATCATTTGTTTTTTCCTCCATAAACGTTATTAACGATTTGAATTAATTCGTCTTTTTTAATGCCAGCAGTCTTCATTTCTTCAATTTTCTTTTTAACATTATCTTTTAAAACTTGTTTATCCTTTTTATAGATAACATAAATCCCTTTCTTTTCGTAACTTTCAACAAGACCTTCTGAAATTAAAATTTCGTAAGCTCTTGCAACTGTATTTGGATTTATGCCAAGTTCTAAACCTAACTCCCTAACGCTAGGCAATTTTTCGCCTTCCTTAAAAACACCTAAAAGAATAAGCTTTTTATATTCTTCACTTAATTGCTCATAGATAGGACTTTTCGAAGAAAGTTCAATGTAATGCATACTTGATTCATTCATAAACTGTATTAACTGTATTAATTATAACAATTATACCTATATATCAAGCAAATTAAAACCCTTTCAATTAAGAAAGGGTTAATTTTTGCTGGAGCTTCCAGACGGATTTGAACCGCCGATCGTTGAGTTGCAGTCAACTGCCTTACCAGCTTGGCTATGGAAGCAAGTTGCTTTATTAATATATCATAAACTTCTAATAATTTAAAATAGTTTGTTAGTAATAAAGCAAATAATGGATTGAAAACTAAATGTTCTCAATCCATTAATTTGAAATCTATAATTTAGTTCTTAAATTCTTTCTATGCTTAATTCTAGCTTTTTTAATTAATTTATATGAAGCTAGGTAAGCAACAAATAGCACAAGAGAGGCAATAACAATGATTGTTACCCAAATTGGCAATGGATTAACCTTAACATTTTCCCACATTGTAACTATTGAATCATTCGCTGTCCCAAAGTCTTTCATGACACATAAATGATCAATCTCGCTAGCCTCTGGATATTGTGCATGCAATTGTCGTTGAGTTTGCTCAGGATCACAATGAATGATAGGGTCGCTTTCAAGATTTTCGAGTGTCCCATCAAAGAAATAAGATAAATCATAATCAACAGTCTCACCCTCTTCACTATCATACCAATCATGAACTTGACTCAAAACATCATCACCAGCAATAAATGGAGTATAACCAATATAATCCATATTTGCTGCAGCATGCTTTGGCATAGATAAAAAATCCAAAAAAGCATACGCGGCACTTAAATGGTCACCCTTACAACTTTCTGGGATTAGCCAACCATCAAACCAAATATTAGCTCCATAAGAAGGTAAAGAATAATAAAAATATTGTTCATATTCTTCCGCCTGATCCATCGAATAAACAGCATCACCACTCCAAGCAAGATTTACACCAACTTTTCCAGTAACAATATCAGTCTTACCGGTATCGACTTCAAAACCATAAATCTTCCCTTTTAATTCAATTAAAGCTTCTTGAACCTTCTTAATAGTTTCGCTATCGCTACGATTGAAAATTTTATTAATGTCTTTTTTATAAGTTGCTTTATCTAAAGCGCCACTTTCATATTCTTCTTGCAAAGCTTTGAATTCATCATTATAAACATGCATAATACCCATTGAATAAGTATCACGAATACTATCTTTTATAGAAGCCATACGAGAATAATTTTCATCGTTCCATAAAACATTCCACGCATCAGGAGCGCTAAAATCTTCAATCACTCTCTCGGTTGTATATTCTTCTGGCAAAGAAACAGCACCAGGATTATAGAGTAATCCTAAGGTTCCCCACATATAACCAACAGCGTAATCATTTAGAGTTCCTTTTGAAACATCATTATCGTCAATATTAATGTTTTTAAGATTATCGATTAAAAAATTCGAGGCATACTTTTTATAATTTGGAACGCGGTCAAAATCAATTTTTTGAATTCTTGTACTTTCTAAACCATCCAAATTTAATGCAAGTTTTTGAATCATGTAATCACTTGGACACATAATATCATAACTTGTCTTATTAAGTTTAAGCTCATTATACATAGTTTCAGGAGTATCGAAAGTATCATAGATTACCTTAACATCTTTAGTTAATCCATAATTCTTTTTCATCTCTGGAGTATTTACATAAGTCTCAAATTGTTCGACCATATCTGGTTCAGTATAATCGTTTTCAGGATCATTTTGATAAATATAATCGGCCCAATTATAGACATGAAGATAGACTACATCTTCGGTATCGCCACTACTAGAACAACCTGCACAATTAAAAGCTATAAGTAAAAAAGTAACAATCGTAGAAAATATATTTCGTTTTTTCATAGTTAATACTCTCTTCCCTTTCTTCTTTTAATACGATGAAGTTGCTTATTGTTATAAAAAGTAACTAAGACCGCAACAATAATAACACTGATAAATATAAGAGTAGTCAAAGCTCTTAGCTCAATTGGAATAGACTTCTTTTTAATAACACTTTGAATATATGTTGATAAGGTTTGAATTGATTCGTTACCACTAAGAAGACCAGGTCCACGAGTAAAGGCAGTAACAATAAAATCATCAAGCGATAAGCTAATCGAAAGCATAAATCCGCTAATAATTCCTGGCATGAGTTGAGGAACCATAACTTTTCTTAAGGCTCTACGAGGAGAAGCTCCTAAATCAAGAGCGGCTTCATATAAAGATGGATCAAGTTGTTGTAGTTTAGGTTTAACATTTAGATAAACAAATGGTGCGCTTAAAACAACATGACCAATTAGTAAAGTCCAAAAGCTAAATATTTGCGCTCTAAATAAATATTGACCCATCACAACAAAGACAAATGTTAACGATAAGGCGATAACAATTTCGGCATTAACTACTGGAATTTGGTTAATATTTTCAATTACTGCACGAGTCTTTTTGTTTGCATAATAAGTCCCGATTGCGCCGATTGTACCAAGTAAAGTAGAGACCGCAGCACTTATTACAGCTAATATAATCGTATTGCCTAAAGCAACCATTATATCGTTATTTTTGAAGAGATCCGCATAAAGCTTCATTGTGAAAATCCCATTCCATTGACCAATTTGACTTGTAGTTGTAAAGCTATAAGCAATCAAAACAAGAATAGGTACATACATTAATAGGAGAACAAGATAAATGTATGTTTTAGCTAAAACTTTCTTTACCATTTTGAAACCCTCCCATTATCTTCTTTTTCAGTAAAATTACGCGTTAATAACATTGAAATCCCAATTATTACAAGCATCAACATTGCCATAAAACTTCCTTGACCCCATTGTGAGTTAGAAAACGAAAGATAAATTGAGTTACCAAATAAAGTAACTTTTCCTTCACTTAAAACATCGCTAATAACATAACTTGACATAGTAGGCATAAAAACCATCATTGAGGCACTTACTATACCAGGAATAGATTGAGGAATAATTGATTTTGTAAAAACTTGAACTCGATTGCATCCAAGATTAATGGCGGCTTCAATTTGTGATTGATCAAGTTTAAGCATCGTAGTATACAAAGGCAAAACAACGAATGGTAAATAATTATAAACAAGACCAATCATTGTTGCTAAATATGGATGAGTTCCACCACTAATTCCAATCCAAGTCAAAACATCGCGCGTCGCCCATGTTCTTAAAACAAAGTTAATCCACATAGGGGTAACAAAAAGCATGACTAAAACGGCATTTCTATTATATTTTTTGTTTGCTAATAAATAAGCTAATGGATAACCAATAGCAAGACAAATTAAAGTATTAAGAATTGAAAACATTAATGAATTTACTAAAACATTAAGTTTGCTTGTAGATGAAAAAAATGAAATGAATGCTTCAAAAGTAAAATTACCAGAAGTATCAGTAAAGGCATAATAGACAATCATTAAAATAGGTAAAATAACAAATAAAATTAAGAAGAGAGCATAAGGAATGCAAAGATATTTTCTTTGAAATCTAAATCTCATACTCACTTACCTCTTTTTTAAGACGTAAACGAATATCTTCTGATTTAATATGAATACCTACTCTATCATGTAAGTTATATGAATATGGAGTATTTAAAACAAAATCTTCTTCATCTTCAGTTCGAATAATTGCACGATAATGATCACCAATATAAACAAGGTCAACAATTTGACCAACACATTGACATTCATCACTCGCAATATCATCAACAATATTAATCTTATCAATATCAACTTCAGCGACTACATCAGCATTTTTAAGATCGTATTTCTTTTTAGATTTACTAACAACTAGATATCCTTCATCATCAAGTTTGCTTCCAGAAATTAATTGAGTAACATCGCATTCAAATGGTTGTTCATCAATCATAACTTGATTTTGATTATTAATATAGGCATCGGTATAAATATTGGTTTGGAAATCCTTCTTCATAATATGGATTCCATCAGGCATGATTTTTAAACCAACTTCATCATTTAAAGGATAATCAATCGTTGACTTAACAAGTAATTCATTTTTACCAATCATCATAGTGTATTGATAATTAACACCTTTAAAGACTTTAGTTGTAATTACACCACTAAGTTGGCCTTTAGTAGGTTTAGTTACTGAAACATCTTCAGGTCGAACAACAACATCAACCTTTTCATTCATTTGATAATCATCTAAACACTTAAAATCATGGTTAAGGAATCGCACAGTCTTCTTGCCAATCATTGTGCCATTATAAATATTTGATTCACCAATAAAATCAGCAACAAAGGCGTTTTTTGGTTCGTTATAAATCTTTATTGGAGTACCAATTTGTTGAATTTGACCATCTTTCATAACAACAATTGTATCTGACATCGTCAAAGCTTCCTCTTGATCATGAGTAACATAAATAAAGGTAATACCAAGTTTTTTATGCATTTCTTTTAATTCAAGTTGCATATCTTTTCTCATCTTTAAATCAAGAGCTCCTAAAGGTTCATCTAAAAGAAGAATCTCTGGTTCCATAACGATAGCACGAGCAATAGCAACACGTTGTTGTTGTCCGCCACTTAAAGTAGATATATCTCGATCTTCCAAAGAATCAAGATCAACAATCTTTAAAGCCTTAGCAACTTTAGCATCAATTTCTTTATCAGTTAACTTCTTGTATTTATATTCTTGTTCAGGAGTAGACTTAGCAATCTGAATATTTTGTTCTATTTCAACTAATTTTGCCTTTTTCTCATCTTCAGGCATATCCTTTTCATGTTTAACATTACGATAATCAGCTTTCAAATTACTAATTTTTAAATGGTTTATTTTTAAAACTGGTTTTCCTTTATCATCTTTAACTTCAATAGGAATCTTCTTAAGACGCAATCCAAAAGCAACATTATCATAGACATCAAGATGCGGGAATAATGCGTATCTTTGGAAAACCATATTAATAGGTCTCTTATTTGGTGGCATACGAGTAATTTCTCGACCCTTAAGAAATACTTCTCCAGAAGTTGGAAATTCAAAACCAGCAATCATTCGAAGAGTTGTGGATTTACCACAACCACTTGGTCCAAGAATTGTTACAAATTCACCCTTATTAACGTAAAAATTAAAATCATCAACAACAGTTACACCGTCAAATACCTTAGAAACATGTCTAAGATCAATAATGTAATCATTACCGGCCATTTTAAGCCCCCCTTAAAAAAGTAAATTTTTGG
>Ga0265294_10002047_pt1 | contig 26701 bp, 26 predicted proteins | sample MunlanPumphouse3_FD_192504 | JGI IMG/M metagenome (GOLD analysis project Ga0265294, IMG submission 192504) | Groundwater microbial communities from a municipal landfill in Southern Ontario, Canada - Pumphouse #3 | ecosystem: Environmental > Aquatic > Deep subsurface > Groundwater | place... | reverse complement strand
TTTATGCAAAGCATGCTAGGAACAACTGCACTAACCATTCAAGAGTGGGGATTTATTATTCTAATGGCTTCATCTGTCATAATGATAGAAGAGGGAAGAAAGTATATTGTTAGATCCACTTAATTTTCTTGTCTTTTTTAAACCAAGTAATCTGCCTCTTTGAATATTTAATTGTATTATTAATAATTTTACTTTTTACTTCTTCTAGGGTGCTATTATTTTCAAAATAATCTCGCCATTCTTGGTATCCAATAGTTTTTAATATACCGTATTTTTTATATATCTTCTTAGCTTCTTTCTCTAACCCGTCTTTAATCATTTTATCAACTCTTTTTCTTATTTGATTTTCTAGATCTTCCTTATTAGTTTTAATTCCTAAGATAATACAATCGTACAATTCTTCCTCTTTCCTTTCTTTAAAAAAGCTCTCATTTAGGGCCATGGTTACTTCAATAGCTCTAATTAAGCGCCTCTTATTTTTTCTATCAATTATCTTAGAACCTTCTTCATCAATTTTTTGATATTCTAAAAATAATTCTTCAATTGTTTTCCTTTCTAATTCATCTCTTAGTTCTTTATTATTTTCAATTTTAGGAAAAGTTAAATTATCAGTAATTGCTTTGATGTATAGGCCTGTTCCTCCAACTAAAAATGGTTGCTTGCCCCTTCTTATAATATCATCTATCACTTCAATTGCTTTTTCTTTGTATAATGCAACATTATATTCTTCATTGGGTTTAATTAAATCAACCATATGATGAGTATTCTTGGGTGGCTTAGCCGTTCCTATATCCATCTCCTTATATATCATCTGAGAATCAGCAGAAACAATCTCTCCATTAAACTTTTCTGCTAACTTCATTGCTAAATCAGTTTTTCCAGATGCAGTAGGGCCAACAATCACGATTAGCTTAGGCTTAACTATTTCTCCCTCAAGGCTCCATGCACTTATTTTATTAATCTTGATTTTTTGAAATGTCCCCATGACATTTTTACTTGATTTAAATCTAATTGCTTTATTTTGACCAGTTCTTCCAGTAAAATATTCTCCATCTTTATTTAACACAAGAACCTTAACTTCTTTTTTAAGAAGTTTTTTGTTCTCTTTTAATGCACTTTTTCTTAATATGTCAGTCAAGATTTTTTCTCTTTCTCTCTTTTCTTTTTTAGTAACATCATCTTTCATTTTATCAAAAGCAAGTGATTGTGGACGAGGGGAGTACTGAGAAATGTAAGCCATACTAAAACCAACTTTTCTAAAAAGTTTTTCTGTATTTTTAAACTGCTTCTTTGTTTCTCCGGGAAAACCAACAATGATATCAGTTGATATGCTAACATCTTTAATATTCTTTCTTATCTTTCTAACTAATTGATAATATTTTTCTGCTGTATATGGCCTATTCATTGCCTTTAAAATATCATTATCTCCTGATTGTAAAGGTAAGTTTAAATAAGAAGTAAACTTAGATGAATTAGAAAAAGCATTAATTATTTTATCACTAAAATCTTTTGGATTAGGGCTAGTAAATTTAACCCAGAAGTCTCCTTCAATTTCATTAATCTTTTTTATTAAATCAGCAAAATCAACATTATTATAATTATACTGATTAACGTTTTCTCCTAAGAGCCATATCTCTTTATATCCCTTTTTAATAAGTGAATTAATTTCTTTAATTATTTGATTATAATTCCTTGAAATTAATTTACCTCTGGTAAAGGGAACGGCACAATAAGTACAAAAGTTGTTACAACCATCAGAAATAGGAACAAAGGCCTGAATATTATTTGAATACTTTGGCACTATACTAAAGAAGTCCTTTTTAAAATCTTCTTTATTTAAAACAGTAAAATCTTTAGATAACTTTTCAAAATCTCTGTCTAAAACGCAACCAGTAATAATTACTTCAGCTTTTAGTTTCTGAAGCTGGGGAACTAAGCCATATACTCTATCTACAGCTGATTGTCTAACTGAACACATATTTAAGATAACCTTGTCAGCATCTTTAATGTTATGTGTTTCAATATATCCTTTCTTTTCGAAGAAAGAAGCAATTCTTTCAGAATCAGATCTATTCATCTGACAACCAAAAGTAATTATATGATATTTTTTCATTTTTCAGTTTCTAAGAATTTTTCAATAGTCATTACTCCTAAGTCAATTTTTCCTCTCTGTCTTACGCTTACTGTTTGGGCTTCTCTTTCTTTGTCTCCCACAACAAGTAAATAGGGAACCTTTTCCATTTCTCCATTTCTAATTTTCTTGCCAATTGTATCATTGTTTTTATCTATTTCTACACGATATTCTTTTAACTTCTCTTTAATTTCCATCGCATAGTCAATATGATTTTCACTCACAGGAATAATCTTAACTTGAACGGGCGACAACCAAAATGGTAGTGCTCCAGCATAATGTTCTAGTAGGAGGCCGATAAACCTCTCAAATGAGCCAAATAAGGCCCTGTGAAGCATATATGGCTGTTCTTTCTCTCCCTTATCATTAGTAAATGTCATATCAAACCTTTCGGCTAGATTAAAGTCAAATTGAAGAGTAGAACATTGCCACTCTCTTCCTAAAACATCTTTAATTTTGAAATCAAGTTTTGGGCCATAGAAAGCTGCTTCTCCTTTTTCTTCTACAAAGTTAAGGCTCTTTTCTATGGCAACTTTTCTTAAAACTGATTCTGAGAAATTCCATCCTTCGTCTGTTCCAGCATATTTCATCTTATCATTCTCATCTCTTAGCGAAAGATAAACTTTAACTGAATTAACATCAAATCCAAATGATTTATAAATGAAAAGTATAAAATCAATTACTCTTTTTAATTCTTCTTCTACTTGGTCCTCTCTACAAATTATATGAGCGTCATCTTGAGTGAAACCTCTAACTCTAGTTAAACCAGAAAGTTCTCCTTTTTTTTCAAAGCGATAAACTGTTCCTGTTTCTGCCCAGCGCATAGGAAGATCTCTATATGATCTAGGAGAATTGTTGTATATAGAAACATGAAATGGGCAATTCATTGGTTTTAGTAAGAATTGTTCTGAGTCCTTAACTTCTTCTTTATTTTGACTATCTTCTAATGATTGACCAACTTCTAATGGGGGATACATACTTTCAGAATAAAAACCCCAATGGCCAGATCGTTCCCAAAGTTTTCTACTTCCAATATGAGGAGTTCTTACTAGTTCATAATCATTTTCTAAATGCTTTTTATACCAAAAATCCTCGATTAACCTCCATATGATTGCTCCTTTTGGATGCCACAATACTAAGCCGATACCAACCTCTTCTTCTGTATGAAATAAGTCCAACTCTCTGCCAAGTTTTCTGTGATCTCTTTTTTCTGCTTCTTCCATTAACTTGGTATATTCATTAAGTTTTTCTTTGCTTTCAAAAGCAAGACCATAGACCCTTGTTAACATTTTATTTTTTTCGCTCCCTCTCCAGTATGCTCCCGCTAACTTATCTAATTTGAAAGAATTAATATCAACTTCTTTAGTTGATTTAACATGAGGACCTTTGCATAAATCAATAAATTCACCAAGAACATATATTGAAACATTATCTTCCTGAATCTCATCAATTAATTCAAGCTTGTATGGCTGATTTTTAAACATCTTCTTTACCTCTTCTTTTGATATGCTTTTCTGCTCAAAGGAAATATCACTTTTGATAATTTCTTTCATCTTATCTTCTATCTTTTTTAGATCTTCTTCTTTTAGCTCAACTTCCATATCATAATAAAAGCCATTTTCTATTGCTGGACCAATGCCAAACTTAACATCTTTATAAAGAGATTGGATAGCGTAAGCTAAAATGTGCGATAGCGAATGTTTTATATTTTCTAATTCCATAATTTTATTTTTATAATTCTAATAATTCTTCAATTTGATCTGCAATTATTTTAGGGGAGCCATCTTTAATGTCTGTCTTGCCTTCGATTACAACAATCTTGTTTTCTTCAAAGACATATGGATTTTTCTCTAACATACTAGGGAATACTACCACCTCTATTGTTTCAGTCAGATCTTGAACTTTGATAAACATCATCGGGGCCCCCTTGCGCGTCAGTATTTTCTTTATATTCAATATTATTCCTCCAATAGTCGTTCTCTCTCCAATATAGATTCTTTTTTCAAAAGGATCTCCATTAGCCGTCGTTAAATCTTTTATTATTTTTTTAATTGGCGTTACTTGTTCTTTAAGTAATTCTCTGTATTTTTCTAACGGATGGCCAGAAACATATAATCCAAGCAACTCCTTTTCCCATTTTAATTTCTCTTGCTCGTCCATTGATTCACAATCATTAAGTTTAATTTCTTGAATAACTGATTCACCAAAAAGACCTATTTGTTTACTTTCTTTAATCTTTAGATTATCTTTTGACCATATGAAAAGATTCTCTAAATTATTCAATATCTTATTTCTTTCCTCTAAGTTGTCAAAAACTCCCGCCCTTGTCAAACTCTCCAATGATTTCTTATTTAATACTTTACTGTCAACTCTTGAAACAAAATCTTGGATTGATTTAAAGTTACCCTTATCCTTTCTTTCATTAATAATTAATTCAACAATGTTATATCCAACATTTTTAATAGCATTTAATCCAAACCTAATCTTATTTTCATTTGGAACCACACTGAAATTGCTAAAACTTTCATTAATGTCTGGTGGCAAAACTTCAATTTCCATTTTTTTACATTCTTCAATTAGAATAGAAACCTTGTCTAAATCTCCTCCTTCTGCTGTTAGTAGTGCTGCCATATATTCAACAGGATAATTTGCTTTAAGATATGCTGTTTGGTAAGCAATTATGGCATAGCAAGCTGCATGACTTTTATTAAAAGAATATCTAGCAAATGGTTCTATCCAATGCCACAACTCATTTCCAATTTTTTCACTAATATTATTTGCTTTAATTCCAGAGACAAACTTATCTTTTTGTTCCATTAGCAATTTCTCAATTTTTTTACCAATAGCTTTTCTTAATATATCTGCCTCGGCTAGGGTAAATCCGGCCATCTCTTGAGCTATGCGCATAATTTGTTCTTGATAAAGAGGAATACCATAAGTTGTACCAAGTATTGTCTCTAATTTTGGATGTAAGTAATGAACTTTTTTCCTTTGGTGCTTACCATCAATATATTCAGGGATATGTTGCATTGGTCCAGGACGATAAAGGGCAACCATAGCAATAATATCTTCAATTTCTGTTGGTCTTAATTGTTTTAAATATCTTCTCATTCCATCGGACTCTAATTGAAAAACACCTATACAGTCGCCAGCTTGAAGTAGCTTAAATGTCTTTTCATCGTCTAGTGGTATATTATCGATATCTAAATTATTACCTCTCACTGCATATATTCTTTTCAATGTTTCTTCAATGGTAGTTAAATTCTTCAAACCAAGAAAATCCATCTTTAATAATCCCATTGATTCAACAGAATTCATTTCATATTGAGTAACAAGGCCTGATTCGTCTTGTGTAGGATGTTGAGTAGGGACAGATTCATCTAGTGGAGTGCTTGAAATCACGACTCCGCAAGCATGAGTTGAGGCGTGTCTTGCACAACCCTCAATTTTAAAAGCTAAATCAATCAATCTTTCGGCATCACCATCTGATTCATATAATGTTCTAAATTCTTCTATTTTTTCTAATGTGTCATTCAAATTAAAACCAACGGGGATCATTTTAGCAATTTTATCACAATAAGAATATTCTAATCCAAGAGCTCTGCCCACATCTCTAATTGAGCCCCTTGCAGCCATAGTTCCAAAGGTAATAATTTGGGCAACCTTATCTCTACCGTATTTTTGAGCAACATAGGCTATAACCTCATCCCTTCTTTTATCAGTAAAGTCTAAATCAATGTCGGGAGGGGAAATTCTATCAGGATTAAGAAATCTTTCAAAGTAAAGATTATACTTTAATGGATCTACATTGATAATTCCAGTTAAGTAGGCAACGATTGATCCTCCAGCGGAACCTCTCCCGGGACCAACAACAATTCTTTGCTGTTTTGCCCAATTAACAAAGTCCTGAACAATTAAAAAGTATCCAGGAAAACCAGTTTTATTAATTACAGATAATTCATAATCAACTCTAGTAGTTACTTCTTTTAATTTTTCTTCATCAGCATCGGGGTATTTCTTTTCAATTCCAACGTAGCATAAATCTTTTAGATACTCTTCTGCTGATTTACCATTAGGAACATCAAATTGAGGTAATTTGAACTCTCCTAATGTTAATTCTAGATTACATTCACTTGCTATTTTGTTTGTATTTGCTATTGCTTCAGGAACATCTTTAAAAGCGTTTATCATTTCTTCATCTGTCTTAATACTAAAGTCCTCGCCTAGCATAGACAATCTATCTTTGTCGTTGATATTAGCTCCTGTATTAATTAACATAATAATGTCTTGTGCTTCAGCATCTTCTTGATTAATATAGTGACAATCATTTGTCGCCACTAATGGGGCGCCTGTTTTCTTACCTAATTCAATCATCATTTTATTCACCCTATCTTGCTCGGGAATATTGGGATGGTGTTGTAGTTCTAGATAAAAGTTTTCTTTACCAAAAATTGATTGGTATTTTTTAACCATCTCTTCTGCCTCTTCTTTTTTGTTTGATATTAATAATTGGGGAATTCTTCCTTGCAAACAAGCAGTTGATGCTATTAGGCCCTCTGAGTATTTTTCTAGTAAATCAAAATCAACTCTTGGCTTATAATAAAATCCCCTTAAGTGCGACTCTGTTACAATTTTAACAAGATTATTATATCCCTTATTATTCTTAACTAGTAGAATTAAATGATGTCTTTTGTTAGAATCTTTATCTTCCATTGAGTTGATAGATTCATAGACCTCGCAACCAATAATTGGCTTAATTCCTTTAGCTTTAGCTTTTTTGTAAAACTCAATAGCGCCGTACATAACGCCATGGTCTGTTAAGGCAACTGAATCCATTCCTAGCTCTTTTACTTTATCTAATATGTCGTCTATTTTTGATAATCCATCTAAAAGAGAATAATGAGAGTGTAAATGTAAGTGTGTAAATTTACTCATTTAAACTATTTTTTTTCCTTCAAGCTTTATGGTCGTCGTATCTATATCTCCCTTTCCACTTTTTGCTCCCGTCAACACAAGGTTTCCTCCTATGCCAACATCTTCCATATCAATTGTCCCTTCACTTGTCATTTTTCCTAAATTAAGAGATCCTGTAATTATTGCCGTTCCTAGAAACAAATCACCCCTAACACTAAGATCTTCATATTGGGCACTTTTAATATCTGCATTTTCTAAAATAACATCTCCTTCAATTTCTGTCTTGCTTAAACTTAAAAATCCCATTGTCGTTAGATTCTTAGCATTAACACTTCCTCTTATTTTTGCCCCAACTAAATTGATAGCACCTTTAATAGTTGCGTTTTCTAAAATTAAATCATCATCTATTTCTGAATTTCCTAAATAGAGAGACCCTTCAATAACAACGTTTCCTAGATTGAGCTCTCCTAGAACTAAAGTTTCCCCTAAGAATATTGAACCCTTTATTTCGCTATTCTCCAAATTAAGGCCTCCCTTTATCCTGTCTGTAATTGCTGATATATCGGACATAATAGAATTAGAAAGATCTATTGATCTGTTCTCTCTCTCAGCCAACTTAATTTCAGAAATAATATCCATCTGACCTAATATTCTTTTTTTGTTGTTTTGGATATTCATATGCTATTATTATACTATAACTATGCCAAAAGAGTCAAAAAACATTATAGGAATAGACGAGGCAGGGAGAGGCCCGCTATCTGGACCAGTGGTTGCTGCCGCTGTTTTAGATTCACCAAAGAGGATTAAAGGAGTTAAAGACTCTAAATTATTAAACGAAAAAAAGAGGGAAGAGCTATATCTTGAGATTGTTAATAGTTACAAATGGGGAATAGGCATTGTTTCACCAAAGAGAATAGACAAGATAAATATACTTGAAGCAACCAAGGAAGCTATGATTAAAGCGGTGCGTAATCTAGAGAAAAAGAATAAATTAAAAGCCCATCATCTTATTCTCGATGGGAATATGGGAATTAACATTGAAATAAGTCAGGAATCTATAATTAAAGCTGATAGGAAAATATATTGTGTAAGTGCTGCGAGTATTATTGCTAAAGTCACTAGGGACCGCCTAATGATAAAATATGATAAACTATATCCAGAGTATAACTTTAAAAAACATAAGGGTTATGGAACTCGCGAACACTTCAAATTAATTAAGAAACATGGAGGTTGTGAAATGCACAGAAAAAGCTTTAAACCTTTTGACAAAGATAAATAAAAATGTATAATAAAAACATATGGCAGTACCAAAACAAAGACAAAATCAATCAAGAAGAGACAAAAGAAGAGGCAATATATTTATTAAGGCCCCTAATTTAGTTTCTTGTCCAAAATGTCAAAAACCAGTATTACCTCATAGCGCGTGCGGATATTGTGGCTTCTATAAAGGAAGAGAGGTAATCAATGTTATGGCAAAATTGGAGAAAAAAGAACAGAAAAGAAGGAAGAAGGAGATCGAAGAAAGTTCAGAAAATAAATAACTATGGCTTCAAGGCACCTTTCACGTTCAATAGCAATGCAAAGTCTCTATGAATGGGACTTTCTTGGAATGGAAAAAGGAGCCCTTGAAGGGATTACTGAAAAGAACATTGAAGATTTCGGCAAGGGCTTAGAAAGTAATGATTTCATCTGGTCTCTTATTCGTGGAGTTGAAGGTAAAATAGAAGAAATAGATCAAATCATAGCAAAAACAGCTCCCGAGTGGCCTATTAATCAAATCAACATTCTTGATAGGAACATTCTAAGAATAGGGATATATGAATTACTCTATGAAAAAGTAGACGAGGTTCCTCCTAAGGTTGCTATCAATGAGTCAATTGAACTAGCTAAAAACTTTGGTGGAGAAAGTTCTAGAAAGTTCGTTAATGGAGTTTTAGGAACAATATATCGAGAATTAATAAATGAAACTGATGAAAAATAAATTCTTAGAGTTAGAAAAATCACTCAATGTATCTTTTAATAATAAAGATCTTTTGATCCAAGCATTCTGTCATCGCTCTTATCTAAATGAAAACCCTGATTTCTATCTAGGACACAATGAAAGATTGGAGTTCCTGGGAGATGCGGTGCTAGAGCTTGTAACAACTGATTATCTCTTTAATAAATACCCAGACAAGCCAGAAGGAGAGATGACTGGTTGGCGTGCATCGTTAGTCAATTCTAATATACTCTCGGATACAGCCCGGGAAATGGATTTTGAAAAATTTCTCTTGCTATCTTCGGGAGAAGCTAAAGAAAATGGCAAAGCAAGAAAGTACATTTTGGCAGACACTTTTGAAGCATTTATCGGAGCACTGTATCTAGATTCAGGATACGAATCAGCTAAAAAATTAATTGAAGAAAAATTAATCAAAGAGAAGTTGCCCGAGATAATAGAAAAGAAGCTATACAAAGATCCTAAATCATTACTTCAAGAAAAATCTCAAGAAATACTTTCAGTAACACCGACATATAGTGTAATTGAAGAAACAGGGCCAGATCATCAAAAGAAATTTATCGTTGGAGTATACTTCAATGAAGACCTAATAGCTCAAGGAGAAGGATCAAGTAAACACGAAGCAGAATTAAAGTCAGCAGAAGAAGCATTAAAAGTAAAGAGTTGGGATTAGTACTTGAAAATATTTCACAATTAGTGTATTATACCCACGTTAATTAAATATAATAATATGTTAGCAATAAGACTATTTAGAGTAGGAAAGAAGAAACAACCATCATACAAGATTGTTGTGACAAATAAACAAAACCCACCGCAAGGAGGTCAGTTTGTTGAGCAAGTTGGTTTCTATAACCCTCTAACAAATGAAAGAACATTAAAAGAGGATAGAATAAAATACTGGCTAAGTGTTGGAGCACAGGCTTCAGATACAGTTCACAATATGTTAATCACTGAAAAAGTAATTGAAGGTGAAAAGAGAAAAAGAAAGATTGTGATAAAAGAAGCAGAAGTAAAACCAGAAGAAGTAAAAGCAGAAGAACCTAAGAAAGAAGAGGTAAAGGAAGAGGAAGTTAAAGAAGAAAAACCTGCAGAAGAGCCAAAGGTAGAGGAGGCTCCAGCTGAGGATGTAAAGGAAGAAGAACCTAAACCAGAAGAAAATACAGAAAAAGAAGAAGAGAAAAAAGCTGTCTAGTGTTGACAACTTTTTCTTTTTTTAAGATAATTATTCCGATAGGGTAGAATATTATTAGAAAGGTCGAACTACCTAGTATATATATAATAAGAAAGAAAGCATGTCATCAGATACAAAAGATATAGAATTTCTAGAATACATTGTTAAAGCATTAGTTGATCACCCAGAAGACGTTAAAACTGAAAGAAAAGTTGACGAAATGGGCGTACTACTTTCAGTAAAAGTAAACCCAGAAGATATGGGTCAACTAATCGGAAAGAAAGGTTCAACAGCAGGTGCTATCAGAAACCTAATCAGAATCATTGGCCTTAAAAATCAAGCTAGAGTTAATCTAAAGATTGAAGAGCCAGAAGGTGGAAGAGTTGCTCCTAGACAAGAAGTTGCTGCTCCTGCGGAGCCAGTAAGTAATCCTACAGAAGATTTCGAGGATTTCAAGATATAACTTTAAAGCAAATGATCCCCGCAAGGGGATTTTTTGTTTCCCTTGTCTTATTTTATTAATAATGTACACTGGAAGTAAGAAAAAACACAACTTGCAGTTCAAATTATGGATAATTTAGTTTCAAAATTATATAAAACGCAAAAGAAGATCTTTACAACAAAAGATTTAGCTTTGATTTGGCAGGAGAATGATAACAAGAAACTCTATTCTAAAATATCCTACTATACAAAAAAGGGAGATTTGATAAAACTTTCAAGGGGCATCTTTACCAAAGACAAAGATTATAATTCAAAAGAATTAGCAACTAGCATATATTCTCCATCATATATTAGTTTTGAGACAGCCCTAGTAGATGCTGGTATGATTTTTCAATATTATGAAACAATATTTATAGCAACAAAATGGACCAAGAAGATAAATATAGATGACAAATCTTTCTGTTATAGAAAGATCAAAGATTCTGTTTTGTATAATTCAGAAGGAATTGTTCAAAAAGACAACTATAATATTGCCAGTCCAGAAAGAGCATTCTTAGATATGATATATCTTTTTCCTAATTATTATTTTGATAATCTTAGACCAATAGATTGGGAAAAATGTTCTAAATTAGTTAAGATATATAATAATAAAAAATTAGAAGAAAGATTTTTAGAATACAAAGAAAATGTTAAATAAAGAAAAACACCAACTAATAATGGGCAAAATACTAAGAGATATCTATAGTGATATTTCAATATCTTCGCTATTAGGATTTAAGGGTGGTACAGCCGCTTACTTCTTCTACAACCTTCCAAGATTTTCCGTGGACCTTGATTTTGATATGCTTTCTACTAATGAAGAAGACAAAGAGATAATTTACAATAAAATACTAGAGATTATTAAAAAGTATGGAATAATAAAAGATAGCTACATTAAAAAATATACCATATTTGCATTATTATCATATGATGAAAAAGATTTTAATATTAAGATAGAGGTAAACACAAGAAAGCTAGTTGAAAACATTAAAGATAAATACGAGATTAAAAAGTATTTAGGTATTTCAATGATGGTGGCTAAAAAAGAATACTTATTCGCAGGAAAAATCTCAGCGTTAACTATGAGAAGTAAGACAGCAATGCGTGACATATATGATGTTAATTACTTTACAAAGAACAATTGGGACATAGATAACGAAGCAGTAAAATCAATATCTAATAAAGAAACAAAAGATCAGTTATCGCTATGCCTAGAAGTAATTGAAAGAATAAAAGACAATGAAATAATGACTGGATTAGGAGAGTTAGTAAAAGAAGAACAAAAAGATTGGATCAGAAAAGACCTCAGAGAAGAAACAATCTTTATGATTAAAAACTATATATCTGTAATAAAATGAAATTTGATATAATTACAATTTTCCCTAATATATTTGATTCCTACCTAAAAGAATCTTTTATTAAAAAGGCCCAAGACAAAAAACTTGTTAAAATTAACATTCATAATCTTAGGGACTTTGCAGACGACGAAAGGAAAACAGTTGACGACAGGCCATTTGGTGGGGGACTAGGAATGGTTTTAAAAGTTGAGCCAATATTCAAAGCTGTAAAGAAATTAAAAAAGAAAAACAGCAGAGTGATTCTTTTTAGTCCAAGAGGCAAACAATTCAATCAAAAGAAGGCTCATCAATTAATGAAATACAAAAACATCATCTTTATCTGTGGAAGATATGAGGGAATAGACGAGAGAGTCAATAAAAAGATAGCTGATGAAGTAATATCAATAGGGGAATATGATCTAATGGGCGGGGAATTACCAGCAATGATAGTTATCGAGACAATGATGCGCCTAATTCCAAATGTTTTAGGTAAACCAACATTTCTTAAAGAGAGAATGACTAAAACAGGTGGCTTTATCGAGTACCCAGAATACACAAGACCAGAAGTTTTTCAGCCCAAGAAAGGGGAGAAGTGGATAACTCCAAAAGTGCTACTTTCAGGGGACCACAGAAAGATTCAAGAGTGGAGAGATAAATATGGCAAGGTTATTGAAAAATAATCTACATTTTGCTATTATACACAAGTGATTAATTGGGCGAATACCAAAGTAGTCAAATGGGTCTGACTGTAAATCAGATGGCTCTGCCTTCGGGGGTGCAAATCCCTCTTCGCCCACACAAAACCGATGGGGAATGCCGATGTAGTTCAGTGGCAGAACATTTCCTTGGTAAGGAAAAGGTCGTGGGTTCAATTCTCACCATCGGCTCAGAATAATTAAAAATAATAATATGGCAAAAAAGAAAAAAAGATCAAAGTTAGTATGTCAAGAATGCAAGAAAACATTTTACTTTACAAACAAAACAAAGGCTGTTGAAGAAAAGCTTGAGATGAGTAAGTTTTGTAAGGAGTGCAGAAAGCATGCTACTTTTAAAGAAGTAAAGAAGTAAGAGATAAAAGAGGAACGCCTCTTTTGTCTTCTAATAGGGGCGTAAGCTCAACGGTAAACTGCCTCTCTCCAAAAGAGGTCTTGAGGGTTCGAATCCTTCCGCCCCTGCATGGTAAAAATAATTAATACCAATTTAATAGTTAATAATGCAACACCTCTTTTTGAGGTGTTTTAATTTTTTTAAAATATGGAAAACCAAAAAAATGAACGAAAAATTTTATATCTCGGAGGATTCTTGCACGACATAGGAAAGGCCGTACAAAGATCATCGACAGAACTTATAAATGAAAAATATTATGGATCTCACCCAGAACAGGGTTATAAATTTTTATTGGCCAAAAAAGAATTATTAAAAAATCATTTAGAAGAAGATGAAATATCGTTACTCCTTAAATTAATACAAGCCCATCATGAGAATGAAAAATATTTTTCAAATGAAGAAAATCTAGCTAATAAAATAATAGATAATAGAATTAAGTGCTTGGCAACAATTGTTTCAAGAGCTGATAATTTCTCTTCTTCAGAAAGGGATAAATCATCCCAAGAAATTTTTAATTGGAATAAACAAAAAGTTAAACCTCTTTATTCTATTTTTCAAAGAATTGAATTAGAAAAAGAAAATCAAAAAATGACTGATTTTTTTAATTTCGAAAAACTAAACTTCAACAATGTCTTCCAAAGAAATTATAATTCTGTTAATGATTTAAAAATACTAATTGAAGATTTTAATAAAAATTTAGAAGAATTATTAAAGAACAAGGAAATAAAAAATATTGACTACGGTCTAAATTATTTAATTTATAATTACTTTTGGTGCATTCCTGCGAACACAAAAGAAGATTATCCCGACATATCACTATATGATCACCTAAAAACCACTAGCGCAATATCAACTTGTATTTATGATTATCATAAGGAAAAAAACGAATTAGAAAATTACGAAAAAATATCAGATGATAGTATTCCTAGATTTAGATTGGTTTCCGGAGATTTTTCTGGCATACAAAAATATATTTTTGATATATCTAAGCAAAAAAGTTCTGGTAAAAGAATTAGAGCAAGATCTTTCTTTGTCCAAATGCTTCTTGAGGATGTCAAAAATATTATTTTAAAAGAATTTGATCTTCCAATATTTAATGTTGTTTTTCAATCTGGCGGGAAATTTTTTATTCTTTTGCCTAATACTAAAAATGTAGAATCTAGAATTAACGAAATCCAAAAGAGAATTAATAATGAATCAATAAATAATTTTAATGGAGAAATAGCTTTAAACTTAGGTCTTTCTGATGAGTTCTCTGGAAGAGGTAATGATATTTTAAGTTTCAAAAATTTTGAGGAAGTTTTAGAAAATTCGCTAGAAAATCTCTCTATTAAAAAAGAAAGTCCCTTATTAGATTATTTAACTAATGAAAAGAATGGTTTCACAATTAATCAAAATTTTGAAGGGAAATCACTATGCAATTTGTGTAGAAAATTTCCAAATGAAAAATCTAGTATTTCGTCATGTTTATTGTGCAATCAAGATATCAAAATAGGAGAAAAATTAACTGAGAGTGTTTCTCTTTTTATTTGTTTCTCTAACGAGGGGAAGTTTAAATTATTTGAAAGTCGTTTTGATATAGAAACAGAAATTAATAAAAATTATGATCTTATTATTGCTTTAAACCCTAATATCGAAAATATAAAATTAAATATTTTAGAAAATAATTTCATTATAAGCTATCTAGGAAATTACATATCGCAAAGAGATTTTGAAGAATTATCAATGAACTCATGCAATGATAAAAGTGGTAATGGAATGAAAATGCTAGGAATCTTAAAAGCTGATATTGATAATTTAGGAAAAATATTTTCCATAGGGTTAAATAGAGATAATAGCACTAATTATAATACCATTTCAAGGCAATCAACGATGTCAAGAATGTTAGATTTGTTTTTTTCAGGATACATAAATAATATTATTGAAGAAAATTATCCCGACTGTTATATTCTTTATTCTGGAGGAGATGATTTAGTAATCATGGGACCGTGGGATCAAATTATATCTTCATCTCAGAAAATTAATAATGAATTTAAGAGATATATTAATAATCAAGATATTACATTATCGGCCGGTATATTCTTTTGTAGCCATAATTATCCAATTTTTAGATCTATTCAAAGAGCAGAAGAATTATTAGAGGAAGCAAAAAATAATAATAAAGATTCCATATGTTTATTTGATCACTGTTTAAAATGGGAAGAATTTAATAAAATATATCCCGAGCATTTTTCTATGCTAGATAACTGGATGGAGAAAAATGATGTAAGCAATCAATTCATTAGAGGGCTATTAAATTATGGTAAGATGATAACAAACTCAAAAGAAAATAAAAACTTAATGATGTGGCAACCATATCTCGCATACAGCATAGGAAGAAATTTAGAGAAAAAAGAAGAAATTAAAGTCTGGACTGAGAAAATATTAGGAATGAATAAGGAATTAGAAGAAAATGAGGTTGCTTTGTTCAATATAATAAGAAATAATCTTTCTCTTATAGCGCAATATGCGCTATATAGAAATAGAAAATAAATATGTTTAATATAAAGTCTTATTCAGAAAATAATCAAATTAACCCTGAATTAATAGGAAAAGAAACAAAGGAATTGGCTAATGAAATTAATGGTTCTTATACAAAAATAAGGTCTTTCTATGGAGAATGTTTATCATATAAAGATCTTACATTTGAAGAAATTTCTATAAAGTTAAAACTTCTGGAGTCAAAAATATATTATGAGAAAGGAAGAAAGACAATATCAGATAGCTTTTTTAAGTTCTTAACTGATAGAATTAGTCATATAAAAAACAAAGAAGATTTTAAATACTTTTTGATGCATTACGAAGCCCTGCTAGGATATTTTAAATATTTTGAACAAAATAATAAAAATAAATAAGACATTAAAAATATGAAAATAAAAGAAATAATCAAATTAAAATTTGAATTAAAGTTATTATCAGGGCTACACATAGGATCAGGTACTGATTCAATGAAAATAGGAGGTATTGATTCTTATGTTATTAAGAATCCCATCAATGATCAACCATATATACCTGGCAGTTCATTGAAGGGAAAAATAAGATCTTTGGCAGAATTAATTATTGGAAAAGATGAAGAAGATTTAATTTTTAAAATTTTTGGAAGGGGAGCTGATTCAACAAATGATCAAGAGATAACAAGAATTATAGTTAGAGACTTATTTATGAACCAGTATTGGAAATCTAAATTTACTGAGACTAAGGAGACTGGCATTGCTTTTACTGAAGAAAAAGCAGAAACAAGAATAGACAGAGAAACTTCTGAGGCGATGCCCAGGTTTATTGAAAGGGTTCCTGCTGAAGTTACTTTTGACGGAGAAATAATATTAAAAATAATTGAGGGAGATGAAGAAAAAGAAGAAATGATGAAAAATATCATAAATAAATCTTTGGAGTTAATTGAGTCAGATGCCTTGGGTGGCTCTGGAAGTAGGGGTTATGGACAAGTCAAGATAAGTAATAAAAATTGGGAAATTATATGAACCAAATATTTGAAATAGAATTAGAAGTTATCACCCCTATTCACATTAGTTCCGGGAAAGAAATATCTGTTAATAATTATATCATCAAGGATGGAAAATTTTATAAATATAATATTAATAATGTTATTAAAAATTTAAATGATGAGGAAAAAAATAACTTTAAAAAAATTCTAAGTAGTGATTTTGCAACAACAAGGGAAAATATCTATAAATACATCTTATATAATTTTAACAATATTAATTTTGATTATATAGCAGAAGTTTCACAAAAAAGTGGAAAAATAAACAGATCATTTACAAAAAATTTAATTGAAGACTTATATAGAAAAAACATATTTAATGCAAAAATAGAACAATTAAATCAATTTGGAATTAAAGAATTTATTGGCGTAAATAATAAGAAGTATATACCAGGAAGTAGTATAAAGGGAGCGATAAGAACTGCTATTTTAAGCGAAAGATCAAACTGGAAAGAAATAGAAAAGGACCAAGCAATCAACCCTTTTAAATTTCTAATGATTACCGATACTTTATTGTTCAACAATGGAATTGAAATTTCTTCCATTGATAGGGTTAGCAAAAATAATTTTGCTGAAATTTTAACAATTGGACATAAAGTTAATTTTAAAATAAAAATTAGAAAAGAGGCCTTCCAAATAGATAATATTGTTTCCTGTATAAATAATTTTTATAAAAAATCGGTAGAATATAATATAAGTGGACTTCAAGAAATGAACCGCTCTTTATCTAATAAAGATCATAAGAAAAAAGAAAAAAATAATTTAATTATTGAAAATTTCAAGAACATATTATTAACAATAGAAGGATTTCAAGAAAATGAATTTATCCTTAATTTAGGCTTTGGTGGTGGAAAAATATTTAAAACCATTCCGACTCAAAAAAATAGACGTTTTCAGCCTCGTCCAAATAGTAAAATTAGCATAGAATCAGCAGGAGTTCCGCTTACTTACAACTTGATAAACAAACGAATAATGGGATGGGCTAAATGCAAAATAATTAATTAAATTTTATGAAAAAAATAAAAAAAATTATCATAAAACCAAAATCATCATTCTTAACCCCAATCAGGGCAGATATAATTTTTGGGCAAATCTGTTGGTCTATTCTGTGCAACGAGGGAGAAGAACAGTTAAAATTATTTTTAAGTTATTTTAAAAATGCTCCATTTTTCCTTATCAGTGACGGTTTCACGGATGGATACCTACCAAAACCATTAATTACAGTAGAAAAGAATAGAGAAATCACAAAAAAAGAAAGGAGTAAAAAAATAGATGAGGCCAAAAAAGCAAAAAAAATAAAGTTAATAAAAGTTGAAGATTTTATTAATATTTGCAAAGGAGAAATTAACACTATTGATGAATTAATTGTTCCTGAATATAAATCTTTTTTTAGTGTCGAAAAAGAAAGCATAAGAAATAATACGAAAAATAAAGATGATGGTCTTTTCTCGCAAAAAGAATTTTGGACGAACAAGAAATATTCTTTTTATATTAAAATAATAAATAAAGATTTATTTGATAAGTTTTTAATAGAAAAATATATTCATCAAATTTTTGAAATATTAGGCTATGGAGCAGGCACTTCTATTGGAAAAGGATTTTTTGATATAGAAATTGAAGATTTTAAATATTTTGACGACTTAAAAGGTGATTATAAAATACTTTTATCTCACTGTGTCCTCAACAAAGAGGAAAGAAATCTACTACTTGATTCTCGTTATAAAATAGAATTAAAATATGGGAAATTAGGAAATATCAAATCGCTATCTTTAAATCCTTTTAAAAAACCCTTAATTCAAATTATACCAGGAAGCATTATTAAGACTGAAAAAGAATATATTGGAGAAATGCTTAATTTAATTGAATCACAAAAAGAAGTTTTAGATTATAATTATGGGTTATTAGTACCCTCTTTAACGAAATCAATATGAAATTTATTAGCTTTATTGGAAATAGGAATCTTTATTATCACGATGAGCCACTCGCAAAGGATCCTAATTTAAAAGAATATTATAACAATAACCAAAAAGAGCTGGCTCTTTATTTACTTGAAGAATATAAAACAGAAAAAGAATATCTTAAAGAAAAAATTATTTCTTTTTTCTTAAAAAATAATAATTATAAATTTGAAAAATATTTTATAGTGGGAACCAATCAAAGTAGTCCAATTGCTGGTAAAAATGATACTATTTATCAAACAAAAATCATAAAAAACAAATTAGAAGAAAATTTTAATGAATGTTTGGGTAATGTTGAAATAATAGAATATAAAGGTAATCCAAGCAATGAAGAAGAGGTCATGGATTTTTTTAAAAATGAGATGCATAAATATTTAAAAAAGGATGATGATGTTGTCTTTTTAAGTGCGGGAGGCACTTATCAAACTAAAATAAATATGATTCTTTGGGGAATAGACAAAGAAAATTTAAATAATTTTACTGTTTTTTCCTTAAGCGAATATGATAATGAAATAAGAAAAAACTCTTGGCCTAGAATAATAAAAGAAAGCTCCATAAAAGAAAATATTAAAAAATCCTTAGATTCTTGGGATATAAAATATTCAAGACTTTTAATAGATAATTTTAATATAATTAACAAAGGTTCTCCAGAATACAAATATGTTCTATTTTTAGAAAAAAGAATTAATAATTTGGATTTAATTTCTTCCATAAAAGACTTGAAAGAGACTGAATTATCAAATATTTTCAAGGAATTATCAGAAGACAATAGAGAGATAATAAAAGAAATGTTTTCCTTAATTCAAATATGCTATGAAAAAAGAAACTATTTAATAATAACTCTTTTATTGAAGTCTTTTGCCGATATCTTTAAAAAGCAAATTTCTAAAGAAAAAAAGATTGATATTCCAGAACATAATAATGAAAACTTAAGAAAGAGCTGGAATAATGAAATTATTAAAGAAATAGAAAAAATCAATGAATCAGAAAAAAAGATTTTCTTTTTTGCTAATAGTAGGGATGGTATATCCAAATATAGAAATTCTTCTTTGATAACTCATGGAGTAGGATCGATAAATAAAGATGAATTTGATGGATTATTTGCTAATTCTTCTTTTAAGAATTACACTAATTTTATGAATGAATCAGATAATATTTTTAAATGGAAAGAAAATTACGATAACTATGTGAAAATAAAAAAACAAATTAAAATAAAAATATAATGTTTTATTCTATAGTAATAAAATTAAAACCTGCGGAAAATTTCTTTGTTCCAATCTATACAGGTCATTTTACATATGCTTTTTTTCTTAGCATTGTAAACAAAGCAAATCCTAATTTAGCAAAAAAATTATATAATCCCAACGAAATCAAGCCCTTTACTTTATCTGGGCTTATAGGTAAATTTATAAAAAAAGAAAGATCATTGTATGCCTCAAAAGAAAACGAGTATTATATTAGAATAACCATATTGGATAGTTCTCTTTTTTCATCTATTATCTCTATTTTGTTAGACAATAATTTTAAAGAAATTAATATCGGAAAAAATAAATTCATTATCAAAAAAGTTATCATCAATCATCAAGAAAATCAACTAACCTCCTTTGAAACTATTGATGGCTTATGGTCTTCTTCTTCGACAGACGATGATAGGATTATTTTAAAATTTATGTCTCCAACATTCTTTAAATTAGGGGGCGACAATTATCTTTTTCCAGAGCCCAATAAGGTTTTTGGAAGTATTGAAAGGAAGTTTCTTGTTTTTGCTCATGGATTTATTGGTAAAGAAATAGAAAAAGAAGAAAACATTTTTAATAAAATTAAAGTCTCAAGAATTAATAACTTGTCAACAAATATAGTTCAATTAAAAAATGGAAAACAGATTGGCTTTAAGGGAGAAATTTATTATGATTTAAAAATCAAAGATAAACCAATTATAAAATACATTAACGTTTTAGCAAATTTTGCAAAATATTCAGGCGTGGGAGCAAAAACAACCTTAGGATTTGGACAAACAATAAAAGGAAATTTAACAAATGAAAACTAATATTTATATTATCCATAAGGAAACTAATATTGAATGCCATAATCAAATTGTTAGTATAAAAAATAAAGACATTGAATATAGCATTCCCGTCGGGAGCATAAAATCAGTACATATTCTTGCAGATAATTCATTGAATGTTAATTTTCTTAGGGCCTGCTTAAAATACAACATACCAATGTATTTTATTTCTAATATGGGTAAATATTTAGGAAAAATAAATAATATTCACAATAAAGCAATAAGAAATAGGCTTCTGCAATATGAAATTAATTGTAATAACGAGAAAAGAATAAAAATATCAAAAGATATTATTAGAGGTAAAATAAATAATTCGTTACAAATGCTTTATAGATTGAGAAGATTAATGAATTATAATTTATCAGAAGAAATAGATCAAATTGTTAGAAACAAAGAATCAATTAATAGAGCACAAACAATAGAAGAAATTAATGGCTACGAAGGATATATTGCAAGAAACTATTTCCAAGGGTATGGAAAATGTCTACCCAAACCATTTAATTTTAGATCAAGAACAAAACATCCTCCATTAGACCCAGCCAACAGTCTTTTAAGTTTTGGCTATACATTACTAGCAAATAATATCATGACAGCAATAGAAACAAATAATATGGATCCATATATTGGATTCATACATTCTTCAAATAAGAATAGCCCCGCGCTAGTATTTGATTTAATGGAAGAATTTAGATCTATAACAATTGATCATATTGTTATTAATTTAATTGAATCTAAAAAAATTGATTATTATGATAATTTTAAAATAAATAAAAATGGCAGTGTTTATATTGATAATAAAGCTAAAAAATTATTAATTAAAAATTACGAAAAAAGATTAAAAACAAAAATAAATTATGATAATAAGAATATTGAGATAGAAAAAATATTTAATCGTCAAGCAGAAAAACTGAAAAAAGCAATCAAAGAAAACAAACCATATGAACCTTTTTCGTTTAGATAATAATTTTTTATTTTTATGATTATCGTATTAGCTTATGATATAACCAATACATCAAAAAGAAATAAGATTATAAGAGTTCTTAGAGCTTACGGAAAAAGAGTGCAAAAATCAGTTTTTGAATGTGATATAGTCGAAAAAGAAAAACTTGATATTTTTTCAAAAATTGTTAAAATAATGAAAGAACCTAAAGATAATAATGATTCTGTTCGCATCTATAAGGTTTGCGATAAATGCTTAAAGCAAACAAATATTATAGGAAAAGGAACAATAGAAAAAAGACCAAGCTATTTAATAATTTAATATATTCTCGCAATATATAAAATATAGATAAATAATGTTTTTAACAACTTTAAAAGCAAATAAGAGAAGAATAATAATTAATTCTCGCAAAAATAGCTATAAAGCCTTTGTTTTATTATCTTTAGGGTCAAAGGATAAAAAATCCCTACTTTATAGATAGGGATTGCGACTTCTCTCAATTATTTCTATATTTATTTGGTGTTCTTTATAAAAAATCCCTACTTTATAGATAGGGATTGCGACCCTCTATACAAGAGATCTCTTTTATCTACCTACAAAAATAAAAAATCCCTACTTTATAGATAGGGATTGCGACTATTATTAAAACCACATTGTTCTAGGGATAAAATAAAAAATCCCTACTTTATAGATAGGGATTGCGACTGTTGCCGACCAAACACTTGACACGATTGCTTATAAAAAATCCCTACTTTATAGATAGGGATTGCGACTTTCTTCTAGTTCTTTAATTTGAATATCTCTGCTTTATAAAAAATCCCTACTTTATAGATAGGGATTGCGACATCCCTCTCCATATCCATCTCCATATCCTTTTATAAAAAATCCCTACTTTATAGATAGGGATTGCGACTTGTGAACCTCCTGCATATAACATCTTCTTACCTAATAAAAAATCCCTACTTTATAGATAGGGATTGCGACCTTGAACCTTTAGCTTTTTGAAGTCTCTGTATAATAAAAAATCCCTACTTTATAGATAGGGATTGCGACTTCTATTGTATCGTATAAGTTTTTCATTTTGTTTATAAAAAATCCCTACTTTATAGATAGGGATTGCGACAGAACATGATGGTTCATCATCACAGTACTCTCTATAAAAAATCCCTACTTTATAGATAGGGATTGCGACAACTTGAAATATTAAATATAATTTTTCTATTAAATAAAAAATCCCTACTTTATAGATAGGGATTGCGACTTCTTGTGCTAGTTCTTTTGTGTTCATATATATAAAAAATCCCTACTTTATAGATAGGGATTGCGACTTTCATAACTCTTCTCTTAGTGTTAACTCTCTTTCAAATAAAAAATCCCTACTTTATAGATAGGGATTGCGACTCCATATCTATATCCATCTCCATTTCCATAAATAAAAAATCCCTACTTTATAGATAGGGATTGCGACAACTCTGTGAGATGTTATATCTTTATAAAGATTCATAAAAAATCCCTACTTTATAGATAGGGATTGCGACTAGCCATTCGTTTGATTGATATCCGTTCTTTTCTTTTGCAGATAAAAAATCCCTACTTTATAGATAGGGATTGCGACTTTATTAGCTTAATACGCATAGCATCTAACCAATAAAAATCCCTACTTTATAGATAGGGATTGCGACGCTGATATAAACATATCCGACCTTTGATAACTACAATAAAAAATCCCTACTTTATAGATAGGGATTGCGACTTTAAGCTCTTCCTCCTTTGCCTCTACTTCATATAAAAAATCCCTACTTTATAGATAGGGATTGCGACTCCACAGTGATAGCATTTTGTTTGGTAGTTCAATAAAAAATCCCTACTTTATAGATAGGGATTGCGACTCTATAAAATCAATTAGTTCATCCCGTTCTTCATATAAAAAATCCCTACTTTATAGATAGGGATTGCGACTTTTTAGCACATTCAATCGCTGACTCATACTCTATAAAAAATCCCTACTTTATAGATAGGGATTGCGACCTGGAGCTTCTGAAAGTTATTGTATTCGCTTTTCGTTAGTATAAAAAATCCCTACTTTATAGATAGGGATTGCGACACAAGATTGCCCTCCTTGGGTTAACTTCTTTGTAATATAAAAAATCCCTACTTTATAGATAGGGATTGCGACTAAAAAAACGCTCATGTATTTATATTATACCCTATATAAAAAATCCCTACTTTATAGATAGGGATTGCGACTCTCAATAATGTCAATGTTTCTTTCGTGTTCATAAAAAATCCCTACTTTATAGATAGGGATTGCGACAGTGTCTCCACTCCCTTTATAGTAGATGCCAAGATAAAAAATCCCTACTTTATAGATAGGGATTGCGACTTACACATCGGACATTCGTGATTTTCCCTTAATAAAAAATCCCTACTTTATAGATAGGGATTGCGACTGCTTTCTTAAAAGATTATTCTCTCGTTCTCTAATCATAAAAAATCCCTACTTTATAGATAGGGATTGCGACTTCGCTTAATGTTACGAATTCCATGATATTTATATAAAAAATCCCTACTTTATAGATAGGGATTGCGACTAAGAATAATGTTCATATCATTATCTTGGTTAAATAAAAAAATCACTAAGGAATGAAAATAGCATATCTTGCTAAATTTTTTATTTAATTTTATAATATAATTATGAATAAAGTAAATGAAATAATTAAAAGAATAACTAATTTCAGAGATGTTAGAGATTGGAAGAAATTTCATAACCCTAAAGATGTTTCCTTGTCCTTGGTTTTAGAAGCTGGTGAAGTAATGGAACATTTTCAATGGAAGGATAAAGAAGAAATAGAGAAATATATTAAAACAAATAAAGAAGAAATAGGGGAAGAATTAGCAGATGTTTTATACTGGATTCTTTTAATGGGACACGACTTAGATATAGATGTTTTTGATGCTCTAGATAAAAAGATAAAAAAGAATGAAGAGAAATATCCAGTAGAAAAAGCCAAGGGAAAACACACTAAATATGATAAATTATAGAAATGCCTGAAATTAAAACATTTGAATTCAATAAAAATAAAGTTCAACAAATAAAAGACTCTCATTTTGGCTTGAATTGGCCGGTTGTTTATTTAATAGAAGATGGAAAGGAATTATATGTAGGAGAAACTACCAGTGCTTATACTAGAACTAATCAACATCTTGAAAACCCTGAAAGAAAAAAGCTTGATAAAATACATGTAATAACTGACGAAGAATATAATAAATCTGCAACATTAGATATAGAATCAAAATTAATTCAATATATTTCTGCTGATGGTAAGTTCATCTTACAAAATAGCAATCATGGAATTAAGAACCATGATTATTTTGATAGACAAAAATACCAGGCCAAGTTTGAAATGATATGGAAAGAGCTGCAGAAAATGAATATTGCAGCAAATGACCGCATCCAAATAGAAAATAGTGATTTATTTAAATATTCTCCATATAAAGCTTTGACAGTAGATCAAAAAATAATAGTAGATGAGCTTATTGAGGAAATTAAATCTGGTAATTATAGATCATATATCATAAATGGAGACCCGGGAACAGGAAAAACAGTTCTTGCTACCTATTTATTTAAAAGATTAAAAGAGATAAAAGAAACTAAGGATTTGAAAATTGGACTAGTGGTTCCCATGACTGGACTAAGAGGGACGCTAAGGAAGATATTCAAGAATATTAAAAATCTAAAATCTAATATGGTTATTGGTCCAAGTGGTGTCACTCAAAAATATGATATTTTGATTGTAGACGAGGCTCACAGACTAAAACAAAGAAAAAATATAACCAACTTTAGATCATTTGATGATAATAATAGATTACTTGGACTTGATTATAATTCTACAGAATTAGACTGGATAATGAAGTGCTCAAAATGCCAAATATTATTTTACGATAAAAATCAAAGCGTAAGGCCATCCGATGTACCTCAATCAAAATTTGAAGAGTTATCAATTAAGAAATATAAACTGAATTCACAATTAAGAATTAGTTCTGGAATGGACGGAGAGAGATATATCAAATTAGTGCAAGATCTTTTTGATTTAAAAAATATAGAATACAATAATTTTGTAAACTATGATTTTAAAATTTATGATGATTTGTCTCGAATGGTAAGCGACATAAAAGAAAAAGATAAAAATATGGATTTGTGTAGAATGGTTTCTGGGTATGCATGGCCATGGATATCTAAAAAGAATCCAAATAAGTATGATATCGAGGTAGGAGAAATAAAATTAAAATGGAATAGCGTTAATAATAATTGGGTTTATTCAAAAAATGCCATCAATGAAGTTGGGTGCATTCATACGGTTCAAGGATATGACTTAAATTATGCAGGCGTAATAATTGGACCAGAAATATCTTATGATTTTAATAAAAATAAATTTAAGGTTTATCCAGAAAAATATATGGATATAAATGGTAAAAGGGGAGTTAATGACATTGGGGAGCTAGAAAGATATATAATAAATATTTATAAAACATTACTAACAAGGGGAATCCATGGAACTTACGTTTATATAGTTGATGAAAATTTGAGAAAATATTTCATGAAGAAAATTTATAATACTTAAATAAAAAAAATGAAAAAAACAAGCTTAAGAAGTGAAATTATAAACATTGTTCTTGAGATATTCGGCATTTACATTGTTCTTCTTTTAATACTATGGTTTGGAAACAAAGAAATATTCTGGAATTGGGTTTACTGGGGCACTGGTATTTTTGCCACTATTACCTTTTTATTTATATTATCTAAAAAACAAAACAAAAAAAGAAAAGATAATTTAATAAAAGATATAGAAAGATTGTCTCTTAAGGATAATGTTAATAATTTTATAAACCGCTCAGGAATGGAGAAGGGAAGATATACTTGGAAATATATGGGATACGGATTCAATAGAGATAAAATGAACATATTCTTAAGAACACTAAAAGAAGATGGTTTAAAACTTAAGAATATGGATGATCTTGAATATATATTAACTAATTATATAGACAAGAAAGAAGAATTCTTAT
>Ga0265294_10002046_pt1 | contig 26705 bp, 27 predicted proteins | sample MunlanPumphouse3_FD_192504 | JGI IMG/M metagenome (GOLD analysis project Ga0265294, IMG submission 192504) | Groundwater microbial communities from a municipal landfill in Southern Ontario, Canada - Pumphouse #3 | ecosystem: Environmental > Aquatic > Deep subsurface > Groundwater | place... | reverse complement strand
GATGACACAGGTACATTCCTCCTCTGGACCAGAACTTATCGTTCCGCCCTAAAAAGGTATGGGTATGGGGCCGCATGAACCCTGTGGGCCGCCGGGAGGTCTCGTTTTGAGGAGATCTCTTCCACCCACGTTATACCGCCAGGAACTCCCCGGGAGCGAGGCTGGTGGCGAGCATCACGGTATTGATCTCGGGGTTCCCGGTCCAGGTGCCGGCTTTCCGGTTCTCCGGGTCCATCCAGAAGCGCTCGATCTCATCGGCGAGCGGGGCGTACTGCATGAGAGCGTCCGCCCGCCGGGAGAGGTCAGGATTCTCACGGACTCGCTCCGCGAGCGCCCTGGCCCCCGACAGGCCGATGGAGAGCCCGAATTCCCGGAAGGCGAGACGGTAATCCGCGGGGTAGCGGAGCGTCCCGCCCCCGGCAAAGGCGGCGAGGCCGGCGAGGGCCGCGTCGAGGACGGATGCCAGCAGGTCGTCGGACATGGACCTGACCTGGCCCGCGAGGTGTGCGATCCTTCCGGCATCGTAAAGGAGGCCGCCGATGCCGAGCGGGTCGTCCGTAACGAGGCTCCCGCCCCGGCAGATGCCGGCCATATCGGCGATCTCGATCGAGAGGTCGATCCCCCCTGCAGATGCGTTGAGCTCGCTGTAGGTGACGAACCCGTCGAGCGGGTCGTGCTGGCCCATAGCGGGGACGAGCGGCCGGGCAAGGTCGATGCTCATCTTCCAGTACATTCTCCTGCCGCCGGAGGGGAGGGTGTCGGTGAACGCGGCGTGGGCAGCCTGTGCAAGTTCCACCGCCCACCGGGTATAGGCCGGGTCTCCGGTCGCCCTGCTCACCCGGTTGAGCGCGTGCATCCACTTCGTGAGGTAGTGATAATACTGCCCGTCACGGTCCCACTCCAGCCGCTCGTCGAACGGCTCACCGAGCCTTCGTTCGGGAAGCGGTTTACCGATCCGGAGTCCGCCCCGGGTCGGGTGCGCCTCGCCCTCCTCTTCGGGAAGTCCGCTGATCCAGCCCGTGCGAGAGTCGTCTTCGCGGTGCCGGCCGAGGGTGTGGTGTACCTGGTCGACGAGGCGGAGGGCGAGGTCGCGGTAGACCCCGTTGCCTGTCCGGCGAGAGAGTTCGAGGTAGTTGCAGACCGCGTAGGCGTCCGTCCAGAGGTAGCGTCTCGGGCGGGTGTGGGGCGGGTCAAGCCCGGTCCGGGCGGCAAACTCCGCCATGAGACCGCGGACGGTTGGGGTGGTCACGTTGTGCGCCATCTCTCCTTCACCGGGGGCTGGCTGATGAGACCGGCGGGCTCATGCTCACCGTGCGCGACCCGGCCCGGGAACCATCCTTCCCCCGGACTCGGGCCGCGGGGGCTTGATCCCGAACTCCGGCAGGATGACGTCGTGGGCGAGGTTGATGAACGCCTCCTGGTCAGGGCCCACCTGGTGCAGCAGGACGCTGTCGTATCCCATATCGACGAATTTGCCCACCTTCTCGATGATCTTCTGCGGGTCAGGGCCGCAGAGGACGTTCTTTGCGACATCCTCTGGTGTCACCATCTGCTGCAACTGCTCAAAGTGTGTCGGGGTGGGGACGATCCAGTTCAGTTCCCCCTTGTTCGCGGCCATAGGGAACCACTCGTATGCCGTGCGCTTCGCCTCCTCCTCGCTCGTGCCGTAGCAGACCACGGTCTCGATCATGCACGATTTGCCCTCGCCGCCCGACGAACGGAACGTTTCGATGACCTCTTCGGGCTTCTGCTCGAAGTGGATGAGCGCGTCGCCGATCTCGCCGGCAACCTCCGCCGAGATCGGCCCTTCCGCTGAGATACGGATCTGCGGTAACTCCCTCGGCAGTTCGTAGATCCGGGCGTTGTCGAGGGTGTAGTAGGTGCCGGAGTAGTCCTGCATGCCACCCCTCCAGAGCGTCCGGATGATCTTCACCGCTTCGCGGAGCATATCGAGCCGCACCGGCTCGGACGTCGGAAAGACGCCGCTGACGACATGTTCGTTCAAACTCTCGCCCGTCCCGAGCCCGAGTTCGAACCTTCCCGGCATCATCGTGGCGGCGGTTGCAGCGGCCTGCGCGACGATCGCCGGGTGATAGCGTATCAGCGGGCAGGTCACGCCGGTGGAGACCCTGACCCGCGAGGTGGCCTGCGACACCCCGCCGATGGTGCACCAGACAAACCCGGCGTGCCCGTGGTTCGAGATCCACGGGAGGTAATGATCGCTGATGCTCAGAAACGAGAAGCCAGCGTCCTCGGCAAGCCTTGCGTTCTTCACCAGTTCGGGCGCACTGTGCGACTCGGTGAAGAGTTTATAGCCAATCTCGACCATGTTTTCTCTCTCCTCTCGGATTCCCCGTCCCTTGCACGGAGGTGCCGGGGTATAGGCGCCGGGAGAGATCGTCACCGGTCTTAAGCGTTGTGCCGATTAAAAAATGGCATTGTCGAGGGGCGGTTCAGTAGCCCGTCGCGTAGTAGTAGCCGTCCTCCTCCCGGACGCGGACAGGGACACGGAAGAGCCCGCCGATAGCGTCGTCGGTCAGCACCTCCGCCTTCGGGCCGTCCTGCCGGACGGCGCCGTCCCGCATCAGGACGACCCGGGAGATCTCGGGGATGATATCGTGGAGGTTGTGGGTCACCAGGATGATGCCGGTGCCGGACTGTGCGATCTTTCGGAGGGTTTTTCTGAAGGTGTGGAGCGCGTGAAGATCAAGGCTGTTCGTGGGCTCGTCGAGGACGAGGGTGCCCGGGTCGTGGACGAGTGCCCGCCCTATCAGGAGCCTGCGGGCCTCGCCCGAGGAGATCTCGGTCATCGGGCGATCGGCAAGGTGGGCGACGTCGAGGAACTCGAGGATCTCGTCGGCCTTCCGCTCCATCGCGTCCGTCACCTCGTGGGAGAGGAAGAGCCCGATGCTCGAGAAGAACCCCGAGAGGACGACCTCGCGGCCCGATATCCTGCGGACGAAAGTCTGCTGGAGGTCGGCGGAGACGACCCCGAGGTGGGACCTCAAGGAGAAGGCGTCCCACGTATCCTGCCCCCGGAACCGGAACGTGACCTCCGGGCCCGGCGAGGAGGGGTAATACTCGCGGGTGATCGCCCGGATGAGCGACGACTTCCCGGCGCCGTTCGGCCCGAGGATGGCGATATGCTCTCCCTCGCGGATCGTGAGCGATACAGAGTCGAGGAGTCTGTGGCCGTCCCGGACGACGCTGACGTTTTTGAACTCGACGAGCGGCGGTGACTGTTGAGCGCCGGCGGTGCTATCGGTCATGCCGGCCGCTCCGTCGGGTGGGGTATTCGGTACAGGGATTCCATCGATTGTCGCTGTGTATGTTGGACGGTTCTCGTCAAAAGGTACGCTTTCGTCACCGCGGGGCACCGAGCAGCGCGGCAACCCTCTCCGGGTCGTCCGTGTAGACGCGGAGGAACCCGGCGGGCTTGAGCGCTGCCCTGACGTGGCCGGGATACCGCAGACTGACCAGGAAACGATAGAGCAACTCCAGCATGAACACCGCAACGCCGACCTCAAAGAAGGTGCGAACGAGGAATTCGGGATCGACAGCCAGGGCGCCCGAATACCGTATCCACCCAACCCACACCCTGACGAAGTATACCCCCGCAATCAGGAGAACCAGGAAGAGTGCAAATGTCCAGCGGAGGATGGGAGGGTACGGCCCCTTCACCTCGACCGATCTGAAAGCATCCTTTCCGAAGACGAGCGGCTGAGAACGCGATCTCCGGACGACGATGGCATCCCTGAATGACTCTATCTCAGCCCGTTTCGTATCGAGAGAGAGATGCACCGCGGCATACGCTATAAAGGAGAGGCCTGTGAGGATAAGGAACACGAAGCGCAGGGAGGGGATCAGGAGACCTGCCACGAAGAGTCCGCCGAAGACGAGGATCGAGACCGGTAAAAAACGGGGACTGGTGTAATCCACAAATACGCCCTCGATGACCTCCCGGCTGCAACCTTTAGCGGCTTCGAGCCCGATCTCGCCGTCGGGGGTGGGATACTGTCGGCGGACGGTCCCGGTCACCGCCGCGTTCGGGCACCAGCCGAGTTTCTTCCTGAGATACTCCATAAAGACCGTCATCAGGAACCCCCCAGCACCCGGGCAATCCGTTCGGGGTCGTCCGTGTAGACGTGGAGGAACCCGCCGGACTCCAGTTTCACCTTGAGGTAACCGGGATACCGCAGACTGAGAAGGGCGTGATATAACTTCGCTAGCAAATACACCGCAAAGCCGGCTGAAAAGAGAAGATGAAACGAGAACTCGGGGTCGACCATCTGGCCGCCTAAAAACTGCGTCAACCCCCTCCCTGCGAGGCCGAAGAATATCCCCGCAACCAGGAGAAGAAAGAGCAACGCGACCGCCCAGCGAGGAATGGGAAGGTTTGTCTCTTTCACCTCGACCGACCTGACGGCATCCTTTTCGAAGACGAGCGGTTGGGAATGCGGTCTCCGGACAATGATGGCATCCCCGAAGGACTCTACTACTGTCTGTTTTGTATCGAGATAGAGGCGCACTGCGGCATACGTCGTGAAGGTGAGGGCGAGGAGGATATAGAACCCGGAACGCAACTGGGGGATCAGGAAGCCTATTACGAGGAGCCCGAAGAACCCACCGAGGGCAAGCAGCATCAGCGGTAAGAGGCGGGGACTGACGTAGTCCACGAATACGTTCTCCACCACCTCCCGATTGCCGTCCGCCGCAGCCCCGAGCCCGACCTCGCCGGCCGGCTCAGCATACCGGCGCTGGCAGACCCCGGCGGCTGCCGCGTTCGGGCACCAGCCGAGTCTCTTCCGGATATACTCCACGAAAACCATCATCCGGCTACCTCCAGCATGCGGGCTATCCGTTCGGGGTCGTCCGCGTAGATAGCAGCAAGTTTCTTCTCCGCGGTCGTTATCGTCAGGGTTCGCGGGTAACGTGCCCGCACGTAGGTGCGGTAGACGATCACGGGGAAGAAGATTGCGCCACCAATCCCGAAGATAAACCGCATGGAGGTCGGGTTATCCCATCCAAGGTATATACTGCCGGCCGCCGACACGAGAAGCGCCGCCAGCGTCGTCGCGAGGAGCCAGAAGGGGACGGGGAGTTTGTTCTCTCCCACCTCCACCTTCACGACGGCATCCTTAGGGATGACGACGGGCCGAAAGAGCGGTCGCCTGATGGTGATCGCTTCCGAAGCAATCTCGACGCGGGCTCTTCGCAGGACCCCGTACAACTCCACACCGGAGAAAGCCAGCAGGGTAGCCAGCAGGAGAAGACGGCCAGCAAGAGCTGTCACAGCGAGGCAGCCGATGAGAGAGGCGCCGGCAAGCAGCAGCAGGAAGAGCCTCCCCGGGGTGCCGATTGGGCCGTAGTCCACCAGTGCACCCTCCACCACATCCCGGTTGCCTTCTCTCGCCATACCGACCTCGCCCTCCGGCGCGGCATACCGCCGGCGGACAGTGCCGGCCGCCGCCGCGTTCGGGCACCAGCCCATCCAACGGCGTATCGTCTCGGAGAACTTCATTATCATACGCGTTCACCCTTTGTTGCCGTATCCACGGTATACACCGACCCCCACTCCGCGATCATGATCGCCTGGTGCCGGCGCTCCCAGAGGATCGTGAGGCCGTACCAGGTCCAGAAGATGAGGCTTGCGCCCAGCATGAGCCCGGGAATCCGGTCGAACATCTCGCCCAGAACAAGGTACGCCATACCGGCGACAAAGAGAACGGAGAACACCGGTGCTTTCAGGTACTGAACAATGCGCCGTCCAGGGGTCATGTTCTCCCTGTGGAACTCACCGGCGGCAACCCGCGCATACCGCTTCCGATAACTGAGCAGAGCGCCGAGGAGCGCCCCTACCCCGACGGCAAGACCCGTCCACATGGCAAGGTGCCCTGAAGCATCCTCGACCAGGGTAAAGAGCGCCGCTGCCACCGCTGATGCAACCAGCGCCGCGATGAGCAGCTGGTTGTGGTGGATTCGCCACCACCCGGGCTCGGTCCGGGGGACGCAGTCCCGCCCGCCCGGTAACGCGGCAGTCGCCGGTCGCATCGTGAGCTCCGGCCGCATCGACCCCGTCATGGGGCACCAGCCCATAAGCCTCCGTATCGCCCCGGTGACCTTCAGCATCATGCGTTTTCACCCTCCGCTGTCGTATCCAGGGTATACATCGACCCTTTCTCCGCGATCAGGGTTGTGCGGTGTCTGCGCTCCCAGAGGATCGTGATACCGTACGTCGCCCACCCAATGAGGCTCACGGCCAGCATGAACCCGATGATCTGGCCGAACATCTCGTTCCGAATAAAAAGCACCACGATAGCGGCGGAGAGAATGAGGGCCACCGGCCCGCCCAGGTCCCGGATGACGCGCTGCCACCGGCTCATGTTGGCCCTGATGAACTCGCCGGCGGCAACCCGCGCATACTGCTTCCGGTGACCGAGCAGGAAGCCGAGGGCCCCTCCAGCCCCGATGGCAAGGCCCGTCCACACATCCGGATACCCCAACTCATCCCCGATCAGGAGATAAACCGCTGCTGTCGCCGCCGATGCGGCCAGCGCCATGGTGAAGAGCTGGTTGTGGTAGCGGTGCCACCACCCGGGTTCGGCCCGGAAGAGCCCGTCCTGCCCGCCCGCCGCCGCGGCCGCAGCCGACCGCACCGCGAGTTCCGGCCGCATCGCCCCCGTCATGGGGCACCATCCGAGATACGCCCGGATCGTCTCCATGAGCGGCATCAGACCTTCTCCCGGAGTTTCGCGAAGAGTTCGTCGGCCATACGGGTCGGGTCGTCGGTCTTTTCAAGCGTAATCCCCAGTTCGTCGGCGTAGCCCCAGAGAAGCTCGATGCACCGGGCGTACCGCTGGCACGCGCCGCAGTCGCCCTCGTGCTCGTACCAGACCTGCACCCCGCGGTCCGCCGAGACGAAGACGATTGCAGCCGCATCAAACGGGACGGAGCGGCCGAAGAGGACGCCAATCTCCGCGTTCAGGCGCTCCACCTCGATCTGGTTCGCCTGCGCCATCTCTAGAAGCGTCTCCTCGACCTTCCGGTCCATGGCAAGCAGCGCCTTCGAGACCGCCTGGCGGGATATGCGGAAGCGGTCTGCGATGCTGACGTTCGGGAGGCCGGTGCGGCGGAGCTGCCAGAACGCAAACTGCCTGTCGTTTAAGGGGATAGGCATGCGTCAACATTCAGGGGTTGACAATATATACATTTCGATCTTTCCCGTCGAGCCGGCTCGTGTGCGGTTCCCGGCGGTCGGATAGCGCCCGGGTCATACCCCACTTCCCTGACCGGATGGTGACAGGCCGCCGGGTGTACGCTCCCCGACCGGGAGGCGGATCAGAAAATTAATCGCCGTTCCCCCGGAACAGAACCGTATGGATACCGCACTGCGCGACGCCTACATTGAACTCCACGAGAAGTACTTCCCGGGCACAGAACTCCCGATCGCCTTCGAGGTCGGAGGCGCGACCGATGAAGTGGAGAAGGCCCCCGCCCCGAAAGGCTGGAGGTGCTTCGTCTGCGACCTTGTAAAGGTACGAAACGGAAAGAGCCTTGTCTTTTCCGAGGACTCCATCGGCTGCCGCGGCGGGAGGTTCTACCTCGGTTACGACGCAGAGCGGTTCCCCGACTTCCGCTACTTCCTCTCCACCGGGAAACCCGGTGAGATGGAAGGGGAGCGCTACAAGCAGACGCCGGAGATCGTCGACGAACTCGACCGGGGAACTCCCCGGATACCGACAAAGGGACGGAGCATCGTCTTCAAGCGCTGGGACAACCTCACGGACGCCGACAACCCGGACGCCGTCGTCTTCTTCGCCCGCCCGGAAGTGCTCTCCGGCCTCTTCACGCTTGCGAACTTCGACCGGGCCGACCCGTACGGCGTCATCGCTCCCTTCGGCGCCGGGTGCAGCTCGGTCTTTACCTTTCCCTGGCTCGAGCAGCAGAGCGAGGAACCAAGAACGGTGCTCGGGATGTTCGACCCCTCGGCACGGCCCTGCGTCCCGCTGGACGTCCTGACGATGGCCTTTCCCATGAAGAAGTTTACCCGGGTGGTCGGCTTCATGGAGGAGAGTTTCCTCACGACGGGCACCTGGGGGAAGGTGATGAAGAAGATAGACCGGAGCAATAAGCGACTGGTGGACGCGTAAGCGCCCAGCAGGAGCTGGAGAAATGCGAAACATTTTCGACCGGCGACTGGTGTTAGGGTGCAAAAAAGAGATGATCAGATGAGTTCCCGGATCTCGGCAAACGTTGCGTTCTTCGGGACCAAGACGGTATTAGCGGTATAGTTCAGCCCGCCGGCGGCGTGGAGTTCCTCTAGTTCGTAGACCCGCGGCCCGTACTGGTAGCCGGTCTCGTTCAGCCACCATCCCGGGTACCCGGGTTCCTCGACTGCCCCCGTCGCCGGATCGGTGATGAGGCCGTTTGAATACGTGACGATCAGCGTGCCCGCGAGACCGTGCCATTCGTCGATGATCTCGTCGCCCCGCGTGACCGTGAAGTTCGTCAGGAGACGTGCCGCTCCTTCATCGTCTCCGGCGGCGATGAGTTCGGCCGCCTCTCGGTCGGTCTCTTGCATGAGGGTTATCGATTCTGCTTCAAGTTCGCCCTGCTTCGCGATGATTTCGTCGATCATCGCGTCGTAGCGAAGCATGGCCCAGTTCGTTACAAAGTCGAACGTCCAGTACGCGGTGTCGCAGTCGTATTTCGACCGGTCGCCGGCCGCGTACGCGGCGGATACGTTTGTCGAGCCTGCATACATCGGCGCATAGACCGTCTCGTACGCGACCGCCGGACCGAACCAGAGCACGCCTCCCACCGGATCGGGGAGGGACGAGCGTGCCTGGGCGACGTAACTGTAACTGCAGAAGACCCCCGAGACCGGCCGCGGATTCGCCCCGGGACGGACCTCCATGTACGACGCGTTCTGGAAATCTGTGTGGGCATCCGCAGGCCCTAAGTACCGGTACGGGTTCCCGAACGGCCCTGCGGCCTTGCCGGTAGAGAGGTCGAACTCGGTTCCCTCGTAGTGATCCCGGAAGAGCGAGAACGCCCCGGTCAGGTTGACCTTCTCGTCGGGTGTAACGGTGAACGGGTACGCCTTCGTGTACGAGTTCTCGACGTACAGGCTCAGGTTGAGCGACGGGGCAAGCCGGTCCTGGATGCGCCAGACCCGCATCAACGAGTAGTAAGGATGCGCATACTCACCGTAGCTGACGGCTTCGAGCCAGTCGAGGGAGCCGTCTGCAGGGGACCACAGGCCTGCCTTTTCAAGCTTGTCGAAGAGTTCGTTTGAGTAGATCTGGTCGGGGTTTCCGGGAACGACCTCACGGGTCCTGAACTCGTTTGCCGCGACAAAGACCTCCCCGTCGGGGATCCTCTCTGCGACCCAGAGGCCCCCGCCGTCTTCCGGATCGAGGCTCGAGCAGATCTCAATGACCCACGCCTCCTCCGGGTCGGCAAAGACGAGCGTCTCGCCGGTTCCGTAATAGCCGTAGGTGTCGATCAGGTCGCCGACCAGTTTAACCGCTTCCCGTGCTTTCGTGCACCGCTCGAGTGCCACGTTCGAGAGCTCCGAGGAGTAAAAGATCCGCTTTCCTTCGGCTGCATCAAGCTCGACTTTCGCGTATTCGGTGCATTCGGCGGAGAGGAGCTGGTGCTCGTTCATCATGCCGTACGAGCCGGTGTAGTAGGCGTAGGTGTGCGGCACCTGGTCGATATACCCGAGAACCATGCGCGAATCACCGCCGCTCGCACCTCCCGCCGTATCCGAACCGCTGTCGGGATCGAAAACGATTGCTCTCTTCTCTCCGGGAGCATGGTCGGCCGCGGGGACGTAGAGTATGCTGATGTCGTCGATGTTCCTCCAGTCTTTCCCGACGCCGTCGTTCGTGTGCCCGACGTACATCGACCCGTCTTCGGATGCGCCGGGCGTTATCGCAAAGACGGTACATGCCGCTGCATTCGAGACCACCAGGGATGCAACGAACAGGCAGAGGGCGCTTCGTAAGAAAACAGTCATATCCACACGCTTTCGCATAAAGAAAAATGATAACCCGGACTTAAAAGGATGGCGAATTGTTCGTTACTGTTTCGGCACGGCAGAACGGAAAGACAAAGCATATAAGGCCGGAAAGGCTGCTCGTAAAATAATGGACCCAGATGTACGTTTGAGCATGATGGAAGACTTCTTTGCTGCGTATGCGGCGGGCTTCAACAAGGCCCTTGTCGATGCGCCGGAGATCGACGTCGAGGCCACGGCAGAGGCGTTTGCCGATTGCATCATCGCGGCGGACCCGAACGGTGTCTCCTGCGGAAGGAACGGCGAGGAGTTCCGCGCTCAGATCCCGAAGGGGTTTGAGTTCTACCGGAGCATCGGGACGAAATCCATGAGGGTCGCGTCGCTTGCGGTCACACCTCTCGACGACTATCACCTGATGGCAAAGGTGCACTGGGTATCGGTGTATCGGAGGAAGGACGGCAGCGATGACCAAATTGATTTCGAGAACATCTACTTTGTCCAGACAATCGGCGAAAAACCCCGGATATTCGGGTACATCACCGGGGACGAGCAGAAACTGCTGCGCGAGCGGGGATTGATCCCGCAATAGCAAAAGACAGCCTCGCGTCCTCACTTCACGGCCCTGCGTATCCCCCGTACGGGGTAGGATTTACCGGTGATGCGGAGAGGCGGCAACGGCGTCCCGGAAGAGAGAGGCCGGACGTCACTTGCGACAGGGATCGCTCTGGTTCCGATCGTTCCGATCACGTGCTGCTCCGCAACGTGGCTCGAATGAGGGAACCGCCGGACTGCTGGCGACACGCTCCGGAGCGGATCGGTTGTACCCGGAACGCGGAATTGTAACTCTCCGGGACGGCCGCCGGCATCTCCGAACGTATCCGGAAGCACGAGGTCACGAGAAAATCCGGATCTACCCGAAACGGTCTCGCCACACTTACAGGATATACAAAGACAACATTGAATAGCATGATAGTCCCAAAACTACTTCAGGACCGACATTGATTGAGTCAGAAGATCCTGAATTATTAAATTGCCATTACGGGTCATAAAATAGGCTGGATATCGATAACACCCTTCGTCTGGCTTTCGAGACCTGGGGCGGAACAGAAGGCTCCAGAGAACAAAGATCCTGTTGGGATAGCCATAATGGACCGAAATCCTTTGAATGCAGTAGTTTTTGAGGATGGGTTATCAGATTCTTTTGGGATGGCAGGCATGATCACCCTGAGAACCCCACTGTCGCCATCGGGGTGAGGAATCCAGGATTTCAGGCAGAAATGGCGAAAGTGGGCACGAAGATACTCCTGCCACAGGGGCGGTATACATCCCGCTCAGGGAGAGCAAAACCCAGATGTCCGAAGGTGAAGGATGAAGCATATCGGAGCCGAGAACAACAAGACCGGTGAAACGCCCCGGCCAGCCGGGGCGGGCTTCCGGCGAGCTCGCTCCGCCTGGCAACCCGTCGTTTGAAGGAGAATCCGAGATTTGGCACTGGATGATTCGTTGCTCAAAAGGATGGCCGAAACGACCCAGTACCTGGAGAACCTGATCACCTACGCGAACGCCCCCATCATCGTCTGGGACGTAGGCCTCAGGATCACGAGGTTCAACAACGCCTTCGAGCGGCTGACGGGTCGAACCGCGGGCGAGGTCATCGGCCGGTCGCCGGAGATCCTCTTTCCCGAAACACGGCGTGAAGAGTTGATGGATCTCATCCGGAAGACGACGGCAGGGGAGCGGTGGGAGACCGTCGAGATCCCCATCCTCACGGCAGACGGCAGGATCCGGACGGTCCTCTGGAACTCCGCCGCCGTGTACGGTGACGATCGGGCAACGGTCACCTCGGTCATCGCCCAGGGCCAGGACATCACCGGGCGCAAACGGGCCGAAGAGGCGCTCAAGAGAGCGAACGACAGACTGGAGATGCGCGTTCTGGAGCGCACCCAGAGGCTCCGGGAGATGAACGAGGCCCTGCAGGCGGAGATCACCGAACGCGTCCGGGCGGAGGAGGCGGTGAAGGCCGAGCGGCAGCGTCTCTACGACGTCCTGGAGACGCTGCCGGTGTACGTGATCCTGCTCTCGCCGGATTATCGGGTGCCCTTCGCGAACCGTTTCTTCCGGGAACGATTCGGGGAGTCGGATGACCGGCGCTGCTACGAGTACCTCTTCTCACGCACAGAGCCCTGCGAGAACTGCGAGACCTATCGTGTCCTGAAGACAAAGGCGCCCCACCACTGGGAGTGGACCGGGCCGGACAACCATGATTACGATATCTTCGACTTCCCCTTCACCGAAGCGGACAGCTCCCCCCACATATTAGAGGTCGGCATCGACATTACAAAGCGCAAGCGTGCCGAGGAGGCGTTGCAGAGATTGAACGAGACGCTCGAGCAGCGCGTGATCGAACGTACGGACGAACTCGCGAAGGCCAACGCCATCCTCAATGCCATCTGCGAGAATACGCCGGCACCCATCTATGTCACCGATCGCCGGAGCCGGCTCGTGATCTGCAACCCTGCCGTGCTCCGGATGATCGGCAGACCGCACCCCGAGGTGTTCGGGAAGTCGAAAGCCGAACTCCTCGGTCCGGAGGCCGGGGAACCCATCGTAGCCCACGAGCAGCGCGTCATGGAGACCGGGATCACCGAGACCTTTGAGGAAGAGATCGGCGATCGGATCTACTACTCGACAAAAACGCCTCTCCGGGATCTGCAGGGAGCGATCACCGGAATCATTGCCGTCGGAACGGAGATCACCGGACTGAAACGGGTGGAAGCACAGAGGCAGGAGCTCCTGGAACAACTGCAGCAGTTCGCCGAAGAGATGGAGGTCCAGAACAAAGAACTGCAATTCACCACCGGGCAACTCCAGGAGAAGAGCAACGAACTGGTGCATCTCAACCGGGTCCTCCGGGAGAGCGAGGAACATTTCCGTTCTCTCATCGAGAACGCGTCCGATATCATCATACTTCTCGACACGAACGGGTGCATCACTTATGCGAGCCCCTCGGTGAAGCGGATCGGCGGCTACGACCCTGAAGGCCTCATCGGCATGAACATACTCGACCTCACGCATCCCGATGATTTCGCGGGGGTGGTGGAAGCGATGAGAACCGCAGCGACCCGGCCATCGGCGAGACTCACCTTCGAGATCAGGATCCGGCATGCGGCCGGGCGGTGGATATTCCTCGACGTTACGGGTGCAAACCTGCTCGGGGAGGGGAGAGACCGGAGATTCATCGTGAACGCTCGCGACGTCACCGATCGAAAACAGGCCGAAAAGGAGCGGAACAGGTTGATCGCCGGTCTGGAGGAGGCGCACCGGGAGGCAAACCTGTATCTCGACATCATGACGCACGATATCAGGAACGCGAACAACGTCTCGGGCATCTACGCCGACCTCATGCTCGACCTCCTTGAGGGCACCGAGAAGACCTACGCTCAAAGACTCCACGACAGCATCGCGCGGAGCACGGAGATCCTCATGAACGTGGCGACAATCCGGCGGATCCATACAGAATTGACGAAATTCGCGCCGGTAAGCCTCAACGGAGTCATAAAAGAGGAGATTGGAAATTTCAGCAGAGCATCGATACGGCAGAAGGTCCCACCGCTCGAGGTCCTGGCGGACAATCTCCTCTCCACGGTCTTCATGAACCTCATCGGCAACAGCGTCAAGTTCGGCGGCCCGGACGTGGAGATCGTCGTCCGGGCGGAGGAGCGGGACGGCGAGGTGCTGGTGACGGTCGAGGACAACGGACCCGGCGTGCCCGACGACGTGAAGGGGAAACTCTTCCACCGGTTCGAGCGGGGGAAGGCCCGGGGGAAGGGCGACGGGCTCGGGCTCTTCATATGCAGGACGCTCGTCGAGCGTTACGGAGGAAGGATCTGGATCGAGGACCGCGTGCCCGGCTGTCCGGAGGACGGGGCGGCATTCCGGTTCACGCTCACGCTGGCGAAGCAGGATTGAGGCCTACGGCAATGACCGGAGAAGCTCTCGCCTCCCCGCCCCCGGTCTCACCGCGGCAATGACGGGTCGCTCCCGGTCGTATCCTCCGATGAATCCTCCTGCCCGGGGAGGGGGTCGACGTCGGGTATATCCTCCGGCGAGTTCTGCGCTCGGACCCGGGTCGCCGTTCCGGAGGGGATCCTGTCGACATCGGGTATACCCTCCGGGGATTCCTGCACGGTGAGGGCTGTTGATTGCGGTGTCTCTTTCTTTTCTTTCGGGCTGAGCAGTCTGGCGCGGACGGTATCCGCCAGGTCGTCCGTCGTCAGGAGAAGGAGCGTGTCGCCGGCCTCGATGACGGTGCTGCCGCCGGGGACGAAGCGTTCTTCCCCTTTCTGCAGCAGGATGATGAGGGCGCCTCTCGGCAGCCCGAGGTCGACGACCTGCTTGCCCACTGCTGTGGCGTCGCACGGTATGACCACTTCGAGCAGCTCACTCTGGGTATCGGGGTCCACCTCGAACTCCCGGGAGAGTTTGCTGGTCTCCTCGAGCGGGGCGGCGAGACCGAGCCAGCGGGCGACGGAGGGGATCGACGTCCCGTGAACCAGCGCCGAGATGATCACGATAAAGAAGACGATGTTGAATATCATCTCTGCACCGGGCACCCCTGCGACGAGGGGGTAGGTTGCGAGGATGATCGGGACGGCGCCCCGCAACCCCACCCAGGAGACCAGGGCCTTCTCGTTCAGCGGCATCTTCCAGGGGAGCAGCGTGAGCATGACGGCGACCGGCCGTGCGATGAAGATCAGGAGGAGGGCGGCGAGAAGGCCGGGGACGAACGCCGATACGAGCTCCGAGGGGAAGACAAGCAGCCCGAGCGCAAGGAACATCACGATCTGCATCAGCCACGCGATCCCGTCGTGGAACCGGATCAGGCTCTTCTTATGAACGACGATGCTGTTGCCCACGACAAGCCCGGCGATGTAGATCCCGATAAACCCGTTTCCGCCAAGGACGGTGGTCAGCCCGTAGGTCAGCAGCACCATCGAGAGGGTGAGCACCGGGTAGAGCCCTTCGGACTCCAGCTTGATCCGGTTCAGGAGATAGACGATGAACTTGCCGAGCGCGTAGCCGAGCAGGCCCCCGACCGCCATCTGCTGCACGAACGTCGGGACGAGATCCAGGATCGATGAGCCCGGAGTAAGGATCAGGCCGATGATCCCGGTGGTGAGCAGGACCGCCATGGGGTCGTTGCTCCCCGACTCGAACTCGAGGAACGGCCGCAGGTTTCCCTTCAGGCGTGCCCGTGCCGTCCGCAGGACCGAGAAGACCGCTGCTGCATCGGTGGACGAGACGACCGCGCCGAGAAGGAGACCTGTGAGCGGGGGGAACCCGAGGACCACGACGGCAAATATGCCCAGAAGGGCAGCGGTCAGGACGACGCCGATTGTGGAGAGGGCGATCCCCGGCCAGAGAATGGGCTGGATCTGTTCCAACCGGGTGTCAATACCGCCCGAGAAGAGGATATACGCAAGTGCGATGATGCCGATAACCTGTGCAATCGCGGGATCGTCGAACGGGATGCCGCCCGGACCCTCCGAGCCAGCCAGCATCCCGACGATGAGGAAGATAAGGAGTGCAGGAACCCCGAGCCTCTCTGAGAACTTGTTTGCTATGATGCTGATCAGGAAGAGCGTCGCTATGCCGACAAATACGAGTTCGAGAGTGAGCACCATCTGTGTGTATAACTCACCGTTGAGAGGGTTTAACCTTTGGGGGCGAGGGAACGGAGCAGAAGGTCCCCGGTCAACGGGGGCATGGGCACTCCCCGGCAGGCTGACCTGCATCGCCGGGAGTACCCTGGAGCCGTCCGTCCGGGAGGCTCCGGAGGCCGGTGGTGTCGGGGCAGTGGAGTAGAACGGCCGGATCCGTCCTCACCGTCGCCGGGGCATTTCGCGGCATTGATATAGTTGCCAAACACGTCACTCAGCATGGCAAAGACTCCCGTTCTTCCCCGGCCCCTCGGCACCGTAGTCTTACTGACGGCGGCGATATTCCTCATCATCGGCATCCAGGCGATCTCGTATATCGTCACCCTCATCGTTGTATCGATGATCCTCGCCATGATCGCCTATCCCGCGGCGAAAGCGCTCCGCAAGAGGGGTCTGCCGGAGGGCGTTGCCGTCGGTGTGGTCGCCGTCATCGCCTCACTTCTCCTCCTGCTCATCTGCTACACCGTCCTCTTCTCGTTTGAGAGCCTGATCGCGGATCTTCCCCTCTACCAGCAGGAGTTGACCGCCAGGCTCTCGGAGGCTCTCGCCTTCCTGGACCGGTCCGGTATCGAGACGGGCTCGTTCTCTCCATCCGCCGTCAGCCTGGAGCGGTTTGCCGGGTTCCTCTCTTCGTCCGCCGTGAGTATTGCAGACCTTCTGCTCTATCTCTTCTTCATAGCAGTCACGACGATCTTCATGCTCCTCGAGGCCCCGCGGATGCCTGAGCGCCTGCGGAAGGTGACGGGAGACCGAACCGAGACCGTCGAGGCGTTCTCCCGCATGAGCAGGTTCCTGATCGACTTCGTCATCGTCAGGACCGAGGCAAACCTCGTCCACGGCTTCCTCTTCGGTGCGTTCCTCTGGGGTATGGGGGTGCATTCGGCTATCCTCTGGGGGGTGCTGACGTTTCTGCTCGCATACATCCCCTACATCGGCCTGATCGTCGCGGCACTCCCGGCGGTCTTCTTTGCCTGGCTCCAGTTCGGGCCCTGGGGCGCGATTGCGGTGATTGCAGCCGTCGCCATCCTGAACGCGCTGGTAGAAAACCCGATCTTTGCGCACTTCGCATCGCGGCGCTTCGATATCCCCGCCCTCGTGGTCATCCTCTCGGTCATCTTCTGGGGATGGGCGCTCGGCGTCGCCGGGATGATCTTCGCCGTTCCGCTCACGCTTATCGTCCTGATGCTCCTCCAGGCGAGCGAGGACTGGGCCTGGGTGAACACGCTCCTGGGGGTCGACCACCTCTTTATGGGGGTGTCCCCGGGTGAAGGCAGCGGCGTCGGCGCGCCGGAGGCCCGGTAGGAGCGGCATCCCCCCGGAAGGTTGATATCCCGGCGGGCATCTTCCCTATCAGGAAGTGAGTATGCTCCACACACGCGAGATCATCAAGCAGATCTGGGATGCACAGGGCTACGGGAACCTTGCCGTCTGGGCGGATGGAACGACCGCCGTCATCGCCCCGGGCGAGAGCCCGAAGAGAGACGGGAAAGAGCCGCTTGCGATATTCAAGCCGATCCCGCTTGTGGCGGGTTTCTCGATGCTGGACTTTGCCACCCACGACCCCGACCTGCTCAGGCTGATCGAGACGACCATCCGGGAGGCCGGCGGCGAGATCGAGCGGGACTGATCATCGTCCCAAAAAAGAGATGGGGTGCCCGGGAGGGTTATTCGGTCGTCTTGCCGTCGAAGTGCTCTTCCTGGGCCATGGCCTCCTCACGGGTCTTCCGGACGACCTTGTCCTGGTGCTCCGGCGGGGAGTAGATCGTGTAGAGTTTGAGGTTGGCGGTCTTTGACGTGTTGATCACGTTGTGCTTCGCGCTGCTCGGCACGACCACGGCGCTGCCGTCTTTCACCTTGTACTCGGTGTTGTCGATGACGACCTTCCCCTCGCCCTCCTCGAACCGGAAGAACTGGTCGACGTCGTCATGGACTTCCTCGCCGATCTCCTCGCCGGGCTTGAGCGACATCAGCACGAGCTGGCTGAACTTCCCCGTGTAGAGGACCCTGCGGAAGTCGTTGTTCTTTACGGTCTCGGTCTCGATATCTGCCATAAATCCTTTCTTCATTGGTGTGACCTCCCTTTTGGGATAGTGCTTATACGTTGCAATGTGTTGCGCCGGGACTATTTATCATTTAGGTTGCGGCAGGCGCTGCCCGGCCCAGGAAGGCGGGAGCGTTCCTCTCCGCCGGATCCCCCTGATCCCGGAACCGAAGGTGCCGGTCCCCACCGGGGTGTTATCAACCTCACTCCCCGCCCTTCTTCACCTCTCCGATCATCTCCTCGACCTCGGCATAGCCGTGCCGGTAGAATCCCTCCTCGTCAGGGTCGATCTCCCGCAGGAGACGCAGGAACTCTCCTGCATGCTCCTTTTCTTCGTTTGCGATATCGCGCATCACCTTCCGGACCAGCGGGTCGTCGGTCGACTCGGCGATCTGGTCGTAGAGCTGGATCGCCTCGTACTCGGCGGCGATCGAGAACCGGATCGCCCGGATAAGTTCTCCCCGGTCCAGTCTGCGTTCCATGTGGTTCCCGGCAAAGGGATGGCTGAATTCGGGCATATCATCGGTCTCCTCTTCGATATGGAGGCCCAACCAGGCGGACCCCGTTTTGGGCCGTGCGGTGCCATGGCATATATAGGTTGGGTCCCGCCCGTTCGGGGCGGTGCTCCGCGCCCGGACGGTTGCATCACGAAGAAATATATCCGCACGGTATCGAACTATATCAAGGACGCAGAGTATGCAGAGAGCGCTGGTGGATAAATTGAAAGAATCGGCACAGTCCGTTCTGCCGATTGCGGTTATTATTCTTCTGCTTCACTTCACTCTAGCGCCCCTGCCGTTCGGCACGCTGGTGCTTTTTCTCCCGGCGGTCGTCCTGCTCATCCTGGGCATGAGCGCCTTCACCCTCGGCGCCGACATGGCCGTGATGCCGATGGGCGAACTGATAGGCGCGAAACTGACCGAGTCGCGAAACCTCTGGCTGATGATCCTGATCAGTTTCCTGCTGGGCCTGGCGTTGACGCTGGCGGAGCCCGACCTGCAGGTGCTGACCCGGCAGGTCCCCGCCGTGCCGGACTTTGTCCTCGCAACCACGGTCGCCTTCGGCGTGGGCATCTTCCTCGTGATCGCCATGTTGCGGATCCTCTTCCAGGTCAGGATCTCCCACCTCTTCATCCTCACCTACGCCCTGATCTTCATCGTCGCCGCGTTCACCGCACCGGAGTACATGGGCGTGGGGTTCGATGCGGGCGGCGTCACCACGGGCCCCATCACCGTGCCGTTCATCCTCGCACTGGGTGCCGGCGTCTCGGCGGTCCGTGCAGGGAAGAGTACCGAGGAGGACAGTTTCGGGTTGTGCGCCCTCTGTTCGATAGGGCCGATCCTGGCAGTTCTGATCATGGGGATATTCTACGACCCCACCGGTACCGGCTACGCCTTTGAGACCCCCGCCACGGCAGACAGCATCGGGGAACTGGTGGCGCTGTATGCCGGGGGGCTGGTCGGGTTCTTCAAAGAGGTCTGCCTCATCCTCTTGCCCATTGTCGTTTTCTTCGGGGCGTTTCAGATGTTGCGCTTGAGGCTGCCGAGAAGCCAGTTGATCCGGATCGGCGTGGGGCTCGTCTACATCCTCCTCGGGCTCACGATCTTCCTGACCGGGGTGTACATCGGGTTCATGCCCGCCGGGACCTACCTCGGGCGTGCCATCGCGTCGCTGCCGTACAACTGGATCCTGATCCCATTAGGCCTCGTCATCGGTTCCTTCATTGTCGCCGCGGAGCCTGCCGTGCATATCCTCAACAAGCAGATCGAGGATCTCACGAACGGCGCCATCTCGCGACGGGTCATGATGCTGGCCCTCTCGATCGGCGTCGGGATTGCCCTTGTCCTTGCCATGATCCGAATTCTTACGAGTATTGAGATCTGGTACTTCCTCGTGCCGGGCTACGCCGTCGCCCTCCTGCTGACGTTCTGCGTGCCCCAGATCTTCACCGCGATCGCGTTCGACTCCGGTGGTGTGGCCGCGGGCACCATGGCGGCGGCATTCCTGCTCCCGTTCGCCCTCGGCGCCACCGATGCCGTAGGCGGTCCCTTGCTGCTGGATGCGTTCGGGATTGTTGGTATGGTGGCCATGATGCCGCTGATAACGGTGCAGGTCATAGGATTGGTCTATCAGATCAAGTTGCGGAGGGCAAAGGCCGCGGAGAAGGAGCGGGCCGGAAGAGAAACCTTTGAGAAGGAGAATATCGAGAATATTGAGTTGTAACGAGGAATGAAAAATGCTGCACGAGACATCCCCCGGCGCACCGCTCGTCTTGATGGTCACGATATTCGACCGCGGGCAGGATGAACGGGTCATGGACCTGTTTACCCATGAGGGTGTGACGTTCAACCTGCTGGCCCTCGGGAGGGGCACGGCAAACTCGCAGATCTTGAGTTACCTGGGGCTCGGGGAGACGGAGAAGATGCTTCTCTTCAGCACGATGTCGTCGGAAGCATCAGACGTCCTGCTCAGGCAGGTCGGTGAAGTGGTGGGCCCGGATAAACCCAATCGCGGCATCGCCTTTACGCTGCCCATCCGGAGTGTCTGCGGAGGTCCGGCAGCGAAATGCCTGCTCGGCATATCGGAAACAGAGAGGGGAGAGCAAGTTATGGAAGAGAGAGGAGAGCACGATCTGATCGTGGTTATTGCAAACCGGGGGTTTGCCGATGTCGTGATGGAGACGGCCAAGGGCGCAGGGGCTACGGGAGGGACCGTCGTCCACGCGCGGGGTACCGGCTCAAAGGAGATGGAGAAGTTCTTCGGCGTGGCCATCCTGCCCGAGAAAGACCTGATCCTGATCGTCACGAAGAGTGAATCGAGATGCCGCATCATGGAGGCGATCGTCGCCGAAGCGGGGCCCCGGACCGATGCCCGGGCCGTTACGTTCTCTCTCCCGGTGAACGGCGTTGCCGGATTATCCGCGGGCCCGGGAGTGCCGGAAGGTTCAGAGCAGGTGTGAAGAGGGGGCGGGCGGCGATGCTGTCTCGTGCATTCCCTCGCGATTGCAGGTTACGGGCGGGCACGGGGTCTAGCAGGCCCGCTGGAGGATTGCTTCGACCGTGATCGTATAGGTGATTGTCTCTCCCGCAAGCGGGTGGTTGGCGTCGACGGTGATGCTCTTCTCGTCCAGGTCGACGACGGTCACCAGGCAGGGCTTTCCCATCACCTCGACCCGGACGAGGTCTCCAGGGGCCGGTTCGTGATCGAGCTTCAGTTTCTTGCGTTTTATCGTGACGACGAGTTTCCTGCGAAACTTCCCGTAAGCCTTCTCCGGGGGCAGCACCACGGTCACCGTCTCGCCCGGCTCTCTTCCGATCAGCGCCTCTTCAAAGAGGGGATTGATCTGGTTCGCCCCGAGGGTGACCCGCACCGGCTCGCCCGACCGGGTGTCTTCAAAGATCTCGCCGTCGGGGCGGGTGCTGGTGAAGTGCAGGAGCAGGGTGTCGCCGTCGGTTACGGGTGGCATGGGTGCTTGATCGGTTTGTCGGGCAGGGGTTTTAATTCATTGGGGTGCAGCGGATCCCGGAGCATGCCACTGAATGAGCGCTGTTAAAATTCCCCATTGTGGATGATTTATTCCAGGTCGGCGAGAATATCTCCAATTTGCCGGTGCAGAATAGGTATTTCTACCGTTGCCAGAGTCCAGACATATTTCAGATTCATGCCAGGATAATCATGAATCAGCCTGTCGCGAAGGCCTGAAATCTTTCTCCATGGAATATCCGGGTATTCATCCCGGAAGTCATCCGGAACATGTTTCGCAGTTTCCCCGATAATCTCGAAGAATCTGATGATACCCGCGTTGTACAGCGAATCTTTGAGAAATTCCTCATAACTCATTCGCTCGGTTGCCTTCATGATATTTTCAGATTGCTCATAAATATCCGCAAGATAATATCGCAACCGCAACTCCGTCATACCGTACCTCTCTCAGGCGTACAGAAGATGGCTTCCCTCATCACGCATACGCGGAATCTCTCGCCCATCCACTCAACAGAGACCAGATCCACTTTTCTCTGGAGCAAATCCTCAAGAAAATCCCCTAAGTCCAGTAGATTCTCGTATGTGTCCATCTCCGGGCGGAACGAGTATACGACATCCACATCCGATTCCGGTGTATCCTCCTCACGCGATACCGAGCCGAAGATACCGATTGTTTCGATGCCGTACCTCTCCCGGAGGGTCGGGAGCTCACGCTCAAGAAGGGCCAGAACCCTTGGCTTGATGGATTGGTATCCCTCCACTATCGATCGCCTCCGGGATTCGCCGATGATAACTCTTCGCCATCACGAGATATGAGGTTTTGCCAGTAGAGTGGGGTTCCTCTCCGCGACAGATGGGATAAAACCGGGATCTAATTTCGAAAAAGAAATGATATCCAAGCCTCAGGCGAGATTCGAACTCGCGACCTCGTCCTTACCAAGGACGCGCTCTACCGGCTGAGCCACTGAGGCGTGAAGCACCAATTATGTTGGAGGTTTACCCTATAAAAGGTTACGGCCGGGACCGGGGTGAGAACCGGGCGGGATCTCGCTACTCCCCCTCAGCCGCGGCATCGATCGCCGCGAGCGCCGTTATGCTGGCGGTCACCCCGTCGAGGGTCTCCACCTCGATGATCGGCGTCACCCTGCTCCGGCGCACGGCATCCATCACGGTCGAAAAGTCGATCGTCCCGGCCCCGACCGGCGAATGCGTGTCCTCGGTGCCGTCGTTATCGTGTAGATGGAAGTGTGCCGTCGGGTGAGCGAGGAAACAGTCCAGGCACCCGTTCAGGTTCGCGTGGCCGACATCGAGCGCAAACCCGATCCCGTCGATGAGCGGCAGGTCGTCGCAGGAGCGCAGGAAGAAGTACTCCCAGTTCCCCATGTTCTCGACGAAGAACGTGACCGAGAGGTCGTCGGCCGCCGCCGTCAGTTCCTCAAGCGACTGCCGGAACCGCTCCGTGGCCCGCGCCTGCTCCTCGATCCACGCATAGTAGCCCGGGTGGATGACCACGTCCGCCCCGACCTCCGCGGCGATGGCGAACGTCTGCGTCAGGACCTCGACGCTCGCCCGCCGGATGGGCTCAAGGACACTTGCGATGTTGACCCCCCGGGACGGCGCGTGGATGAAGTAGCGAAACGTGTGGCTCTCGAGCGGTTCTGCGCTCGCGAGGTAGTGCAGCCCTTCATCCATCACCTCCACGCAATCGGTCATGGGGGCGAGAGTATCGAGTGCGCGAGAGAGCGGCTCGCGGTGAAGGCAGTAAGTGGAGATGCCAAACATACAGAGTGTTCCAGCCGGGACGATAAATAGATTCGGCATAGGCACATCGCCCGGATACCCGCGACCGGTCCTGCCATCCCCGCCATCCGGCTGCTCATGACCCGCCCCACGGGCATCTCTCCGGCGGTAAAAAGGGCCAATCCGTATGGTTTATGCTGCCTCCGTCCCAAATGAATAGGTATGGTCGATGGCTTCGTCCCGGAGGTTGTCATCTCAAACCACCTCGATAAATCAAAGACCGAGGTCTTCTCCTTCATCGAGTCCAATGCCAAAGCCATCGACGAGAACTTCCCCTCCTTCTTCGGAAAAGTCGTCACGATCCTCGACCGTGCAGGCGTCCCCATCCCCGATGCGGCGCACGACGAATTCATTGATGCAATCGTATACCGGGTCTTTACCGTCAGCAAGCGGGCAGACGACTTGAAGTTCGTCAGCCGTGTCTGCGATATCGCCTGCGGCATGAAGCGGAAGAAGGAGCGGAAGGCCGGCGTCTATCTTGCGGCCGCCGTCAAGTTGATGAAGATCGGGATGCCGCTTGCGGCGGCGGCCTACCTCCAGCCGTACCGCAAGCACGACGCTACGGTGGGGTGCTGGCATGCCTACTGCCATTATCTCCTGTATAAGGAAGGCTCGGCCGAGCCCGGCTACTCGGCCGCGGAACGGTGGAACTACTTAAAGACCGCACGCCAGCACATGGAGGAACTCGGGCAGTTGCGGCCGGGCCTCCAGCGGCTGGTCAGGGGGGAACCCGAACAGGACCCGTGGCTTGCCGAGCCGTTCTGGGTGATGATCTTTCTTGCGACCGAGTGGGTGCCGGATAACCGCTGGTTCCTGGAGATCGGTCTTTCACGGGCAAAACAGGAGAACAACGACGTGGCGCTGGTGAAGATGCTGCAGATCGGTCTCGTTCGGTTTCCCGGTGATATGTTCTTCTACCGGGAGACCTACCACCTCAAGTTCGAGCAGGGCGACCTCAACGATGCCCTGGGTCTCATCCGCGATATGCTGCAACGGTTCCCCGACGACCTCGAGCCGGTCTACTACGCCCTCCGAACCGCCCTCTACCTCCCCCGCGAGGGAGAGTTCAACGAGTTCCGGAGACATGCCGAGTCGATGAAGATGCCGGGCCACATCCTCTGCCTCATCGATTATGCATACGCCTTCTTCCGGGGGCGACGGGGGCAGGCGTCCCTCTGCCTGGATGAGTTCCGCAGGAGATACCCCTCGCTGAATTACTACGTCGACCTGCTCCAGTTCATCACCGCCGACGATGCCCCGACCCGCCCGGACGGCCTCAACCGGGCGGTCTTCATCTCGGTCGACCATTTCTGCACGAGGATGCTCAAGATAGGGGAGACGTGAGGAGAACCCTGATGCTCCCGCATGCCAGACACTACTCCGGATAACCCTCATGCCATACCGTCATCTCTTCGGTCCGGTCCCTTCCCGGCGCCTGGGCATCTCGCTCGGGGTCGACCTGGTGCCGCAGAAGACCTGCACCTATAACTGCGTCTACTGCGAGTGCGGCAAGACGACCGACCTCACCTGCGAGCGGCGCGAGTACGTCCCGACCGGCCGGGTCATCGCGGAACTCGACGCCTATCTCGCGACGGCCCCGGACCTCGACTACGTCACGTTCGCCGGCTCCGGGGAACCGACGCTGCATTCCGGAATCGGCGAGATCATCGCCTTCGTCAAAGACCGCTACCCCCGCTACCGGGTCGCGGTCCTGACGGGGAGCGCGCTCCTCCCCGACCCGGCTGTCCGTGCCGCCCTGATGCGGGCGGACCTCGTGGTGCCGTCGCTCGACGCCGTCTCCGAAGAGGTCTTCCAGGCCCTCAACCGCCCGCATCAGGGCCTCACCGCCGGGCGGGTGCTTGCGGGGCTCATTGCCTTCGTCCGGGAGTATCCCGGCGAGGTCCGGCTCGAGGTCTTCATCGTCCCGGGCATAAACGACACGGATGAGGAGGTCCGGCGCCTGAGGGACGCCGTCGCGGCAATCAATCCCGACCGTGTCCAGGTGAACACCCTCGATCGGCCGGGAACCGATATCCGGGTGAGGGCGGCCTCTCCCCGGACCCTTGAGCGGGTCGCCGGAATGCTCGGTGGAGAGGTGATCGGGGCGGCGCCGGATGAATCGGCGATGGTCCCGGAGGCGAGAGAAGTCACCGATACCCTGCTCGCCACGCTCCGGCGCCGCCCCAGCACCGTCGCCGACCTCGCCCGGACCTCCGGCCTCCGGCCGGCCGAGGTGACGAAGTATCTCCGGGTCCTGGAGGAGAAAGGGGTAGTCAAACCGGTGCGAGAAAAGAGGGGCGTATTTTACCGGGCGACCTGAACCCGGCCCGTATCCACCACCGGCACGAATATGCCGTACCGGCGAAAGATATGTATGAGGATCCATGGCGGTTGGTAAGGAGATACTCACGACGCTTTCCGCTCTCGTCGACCGGGACATAACGCTCATGCACATCTGCGGCACCCACGAGGCGGCGATCGCCCGCGCCGGGCTCCGGAGCGTTCTCCCCCCGAAACTCAAGATCGTGATGGGGCCGGGCTGCCCGGTCTGCATCACGCCGCAGGGCGAGATCGATGCCGCGCTCGACCTGGTGGAACGGGACTGTACCATCGCGACCTACGGCGACCTGCTCCGGGTCCCGGGGACGAAGGGGTCGCTCGAGTCGAGCGGCGGGGACATCCGGGTGGTGCAGGGCGTCCATAAGGCAGTGGAGATCGCCCGGCGGGAGCCCGACCGTGAGGTCGTCTTCGTCTCGGTCGGATTCGAGACGACCGCGCCGACGGTCGCCGCCACGATCCTCGCCCGCCCGCCGGAGAACTTCTCGATCCTCTCGTGCCACCGGCTCGTCCCGCCGGCGATGGCGTGGCTCCTCGGCCAGGGGGAGGCGGCGCTCGACGGGTTCATCCTTCCCGGGCACGTCTGCGCGGTGATGGGCTACGAGGAGTACGAGCGGTTCCCCGTCCCGCAGGTCGTCGCGGGGTTCGAGCCGGAGGACATCCTCCTCGGCCTCCTGATGGCGGTGCAGCAGGTCCGCGCGGGGGTGCACCGGGTGGAGAACGCCTACCCGCGGGTGGTCACCCGGGAAGGGAACGTCAAGGCAAAACGCCTGATGTATGAAGTCTTTGAGCCTTTCGACGTCGAGTGGCGCGGCTTTCCCGTGATACCGGCGTCGGGCCTCCGCCTGAAGCCGGTGTTCGAGGGCTACGACGCGCAGAAGAAGTTCGATATCACAATCCGGCACGTGGACAAGCACTCCGCCTGCATCTGCGATAGAGTGCTGCGCGGCGTCGCCCGGCCCTCGGACTGCAAACTCTTCGGGAAAGTCTGCACCCCGCGGACCCCGGTGGGCCCCTGCATGGTCAGCCACGAAGGAGCCTGCAAGATCTGGCACCTCTACGAATCGAGGAGGGTTTGACGCCCTCTCCTCCGCTGGCCTTTTATACCATACACGACAACATCATATGGCAGTCTCGGTAGGGTAGTGGATATCCTGAAAGCCTCCGGAGCTTTCGACCCGGGTTCGAATCCCGGCCGGGGCGTTTCCTTCTCATTTTCAAGCGCCTTCATGGCGCTGTTCCTCCAGCACCACGACCGTCGCGCTTGTCCGCCGATCCCCTCACCCGGTCCCGGCCGATC
>Ga0265294_10002045_pt1 | contig 26711 bp, 21 predicted proteins | sample MunlanPumphouse3_FD_192504 | JGI IMG/M metagenome (GOLD analysis project Ga0265294, IMG submission 192504) | Groundwater microbial communities from a municipal landfill in Southern Ontario, Canada - Pumphouse #3 | ecosystem: Environmental > Aquatic > Deep subsurface > Groundwater | place... | reverse complement strand
GCTAATCATCCAATAAGAGATTAGGAGAACAAAGTAAATGGATCAAGAATCAACGACGCTAATTGAGAATCTGGAAACTCAGACTATCAGAGAATTCAACAAATCCAGGCCTTCTTTGGCAGGAAAACACGCAAAACCGAGAGAGCTGGTGCGTATTCCGGTAAAATATACTGAACATGGAATCTTGCTAAGTCCTGGCGAACATAAAGAGTTGATTATGTCTATCATTGAGAACTTTGCTTCTGCGTTTTTACATGGAGCAGAGCTACTTTACGTAGGCGATACACAGAGCTTTGTTTTAACCCAAAAACGACCCCGGTGGTTCCAAAACAACCTTGCTGGCAAGAGATTACAGTGTGACCCAAGCCAGAGGGCCGAAGCAAGAAAGGCCGTTTTAAGGTTAAAACCTTCCACGTGCTGTTTTGACTTTCGACCGATACCTGTTTTGACTTTCATTTTTGATCTGGCAACTTAGCTTCAGATCTACCTGCATCTTCTCTTATCCAAGCTAACTACAAATTATTCCCAATCCAAAAATGAGAGTTAAAACAGGGGGATCACCAGCCTGCGATTTCAAACAATACGCTAAAATTTCACAATACCACTTTGAATATTATCCGGCCAATGCTAACTTCAGTTTGAACTTGATCTCATTCATCATTCAGGTAGCTCTTAGAAATCACCTAAAACAGGTTTCTTAAGGTGTTGAGCAACTCTGTTTACACAGGGCTGCAGTATGGCGCAGATGACAGCATTTCAAAAAAGAGCTTGACTGTAAAGGCAAAGATGAAAAACTGAGTAACAGGTTATTTGACCATAGGCAAATTGCAAGAACTGAGTGTACAAGCTGTTCTCAAATAACCCTCATAGTATCGGTTGGGATTTATACCATCCGTTGAGACCTCACAGTAAAAGCTTTAAAACACCTAAATTGATATACGATGTGATACTACAAGAGTATCACGGGTCATGGAGTTGACCTTAACCGCGTCAAGCTAATAACTCCTACAAAAAGAGATTTGAAAACCTCCTTTTGTAGGAGTTTATTTTTTAAGGAATGAAAATATGGCAAGCAGTTTAGCAATCATCATATTGCTTGGGCTCTTCGCAAACAGATTGTTTGAAAAGATCAAGCTCCCGGGTTTACTGGGAATGATATTAGTCGGAGCTTTAATAGGCCCTTATGGATTTAATGTACTGAGTGATGTGATTTTAATAGCATCAGCAGATCTCAGAAAGATAGCTTTAATAGTGATTCTTCTGCGGGCAGGATTGGGAATCAATAAAAAGGATTTTGAAAAAGTAGGCTTACCTGCTATCAACTTAAGCTTTATCCCAGGATTATTGGAAGGGCTTGCAATTGCATATCTATCCATGAAATTATTCAATTTTACTTTTATTCAAGGAGGCATATTAGGATTTATAATAGCGGCTGTATCTCCAGCCGTAATAGTACCTTCAATGCTTGCATTCATAGATAAAGGGCTTGGAACAAAAAAACATATCCCCGCTTTAATGCTGGCTTCATCTTCTATTGATGATGTATTCGCAATCACTGTCTTTTCTGTATTTATGGGAATATACAGTGGAACACATATAAATATTGGGGTAAAGCTATTCAGCATACCACTTTCTATTATTTTGGGTGTGATAGCCGGTGTGATAATAGGCCTGGTATTTATTAAAATATTCAGAAGATACAATGTCAGAGCCACTGAGAAGATTCTTTATGTGCTGGGATCGGCAATTCTACTCACGACACTTGAAACATTGATTAAATCCAAAATCGAAATAGCAGGACTTTTGGGAGTAATGGCAATAGGGTTTATAATTTTTGAAAGGATGCCTGAAGCCGGAGAGGAAATGTCTTCAAAACTAAGCAAAATCTGGGTATTTGCCGAGATTTTGTTGTTTGTCTTAGTGGGAGCTCAGGTAAATGTAGTTTTAGCTCTTGATGCAGGCTTCAAAGGAATACTCTTAATTTTTCTCGGTCTCATAGCCAGAAGTATAGGGGTGATATTATCTCTTATAAAAACTGAATTAAGCATGAAGGAAAAGTTATTTTGTATATTCGCGAATATACCGAAGGCGACTGTCCAAGCAGCGATCGGAGCAGTTCCACTATCATTGGGCGTAGCGTCAGGAGATTTGATACTTTCTTTGGCTGTATTATCCATTATAATTACGGCCCCTCTGGGTGCAATAGCTATTAGAGCAAGTGGGAAGCGATTGTTATCAATATAGATAAGAAGCCTGCTTCTAATTAGCTTTGGGGTAGAAATACCCTTATTCATTTACAATCAGTTTCTCCTGAAAAAGGCTAAACAAGGGAGAAAGGCCAGGCCTTCCTTGATATCTGGACTTGCTTTTAACGGGTCTTCAACTCGAGATGACTCGAAATCTCAAGTCAACTCGAGTCGAAAGTTCGTTAAAGACAAGTGCGAATATGGAGTGAGCAGTCCAAGAAAAGCTGACGCCTAAGCCTTTTGTTTTGACTCTAAAACGATCTTACCTGCTGAGGCCTGTTGGCAATACTTGTCCTCTACCCTCGTTTTCAGCAGAGTGTATTGAACTCACATGGGTCGTTTTTGAGTTTAAACAAAAGTAAGGCTGGTCGGATAGACTGACCTCACGGTATTGAATTCTTCTGTTTAAACTCTCATTTTTGGATTGCTAATAGCTTGTAGCTTGCTTGGATGTAAAAAGCCAAAAGGAAAGCTGAAGCCTGGTCGCCAGATCAAAATGAAAGTCAAAACAGATACCGAAGGAAAGTCAAAAATGGTCGCGAAGAAAAGTCAAAACAGATGCGAGCGTAAAGTCAAAATAGTTGCGAGGTGGGTTATGGCAAAAATATGCGAAGTTTCGCAGAAACGGCGTTCTGCGCTACAGGGGAAAAAGGGTTACATGAAGCATCCCCGTATCTGAAATCGCACAAGTCTAATACAAGATTACCTTACGCATAGCCTGCTGTCCTTTTGTGCAGAGACTGAGCAGGTATATTCCGGAAGCTAACTTGCTGCCTTTTTTATCCCGGCCATCCCAGTTCAGGTCAAAACTGCCATTCGCGGTGCCGGAACTGCTGTGCACCAATTGGCCTTTGACGTTGTAGATCTTGAACTTATAGTCCTCATAAGAGTCTTTTACTTGTAGGGAAGTGCTAAATATATCTCTCAAAAAGTCACCGTTCTGAATCACAGCATCAAGGTAATCAGTCCAGAAGCGGTATTGTGGACAGGCGAAATAGCCTCCGACATCATTTATTTAGACGATTTGGCAGAAAGCCAGAATTCCACCGAAACCTGGCTTTGGGAAAAAACAGGAGATCACTGGCAGGTTAGCCATTTTCACGAATCCTGGGACTAAATTTTAGCTTTAATTCACAGATCAGACAAGGAGATTTTAGGTCCGAAGGCGTCGCATCGCTGTTTGGAGCGACACTGTGAAAGAGGCAATACCGCAGTTGAATAATAATACTATGCAGGCATTCTCGGTTTATTGAGTATTATATACTATAGGGCTTTGGTATGAATCTTGCGTGCAGTATTATGCCTGAGCTGGCCCCTTGAGAGACACACTATCCAGGAGGATAAAAATGGACTACAGCAAACTGACGAACCTGGCCATGAATGACAATGGCTTTATATTTGACCCCGCCTCTGGCTACAGTTACACCAGTAACGAGACCGGACTGTATATAATGAAGCTTTTGGCACAAGGCATGGATAAAGACGCCATCTGTGCGAAATTTATGGCAGAATACGAGGTAAGTGAAGACAATTTTAACAGCGATTTTGAGCATTATATGCTGATGCTGGAAGCTTTGGCTCTGGTGGAATACTGATGGCCGGGGCAGCGCAAAATCCAGACCTTTCCTCACTAAAAGCCACCATAGCCGTTACCGGCCTGAAAACCGGAGATAATCCTCAACCCGGAGTGGCGGTAATCCGCAGCATCCGGGCCGCCGGATTCGCAGGCCGGATCATCGGCTTGGTCTATGACTCCATGGAGTCCGGTATCTATCTGGAAGACCTGGTGGATGAGGTGTATCAGATGCCCTATCCCTCAGCCGGAGCGGAAGCTTTCCTGGCCCGGATAGAGTATATCGTCAGCAAGCAAAAGATCGACGTCATCATTCCCACTCTGGATTCTGAGGTGATTCTGTATATCCGCCTGCAGGATGAGCTGCATAAAATGGGCATCAAGAGCTATCTGCCTACCGAAGAATGTTTTTTGCTGCGGGATAAGACCCGTCTTGCCAGCTATTTCCCGCCCCGGGGCATCCTGGTTCCAGATACCATGCTGATCAGCGATGCCAGCCAGATCATGAATAGCAGAGATAATTTCCCCATGATGATCAAAGGCAGCTATTATGAAGCCTACAAAGCCAATAACTACGAAGAAGCGCTGAAGTACTTTTATGAGATTGAAAGCCGCTGGGGCCTGCCCATCCTCCTGCAAAAGATGATCTATGGAGATGAGTATAACATTGTGATCGTGGGAGATGGCGAAGGCGGCATCCTGGGTATGGTGCCCCAAAAGAAGCTGGTGATCACAGACAAAGGCAAAGGCTTTGGGGGTGTGGTGATAGATAACCCCGAACTCAGGGAATTTGCCACCAAAGTGATCTCGTCGCTCAAATGGCGCGGCCCCTGCGAACTGGAAGTAATGCGCGGCTACGATGGCCTGTATTACCTCATCGAGATCAATCCCCGTTTCCCCGCCTGGGTGAGGCTGGCAGAAGGCTCTGGCCAAAACCAACCCGCAGCCGTAGTACTGAAAGCCTTGGGCCAAGAGCTGGCTGAATTGCCCCCCTGCAAACCTGGAACTCTCTTCATCCGTCACGCCGAAGACATCATCACAGATATCTCGGTGATGGGCGAAGTATCTGCCAAAAGTGAACTGATAAGAAGGTAAAATGAAAAAGACATATATAGCGCCGAATATTGAGCGAAACTCTGCCGGTAACATGAACAAATACGGAGCCAAAAGCGTGGTGCGCCATCAGGAAAACATAGAAGGCGTATCTATCAGCAATCTGGTCAAAGACTTTGGCTCTCCCCTGATCGTGCTTTCTGAAACCCAGATGCGCAAACGCTATCGCAGACTATTGGATGTGATGCAAATGCACTATCCCAAGGTGGAATTGGCCTGGAGCTACAAAACCAATTACCTGGGCGCAGTGTGCAGCATCTTTCATCAGGAAGGAGCCCGCGCCGAAGTGGTCTCCAGAATGGAATATGAAATGGCCAGAAGGCTGGGCATAGAAGGTAAAGACATCATCTTCAACGGGCCTGGTAAAAGTCCGGAAGGCCTGCGCATAGCCATCGCAGAATCCGCCCTGATCCATATCGACCATCTGGATGAGCTGTACCTCATCGAAAAGCTGGCCAAAGAGCTGGATATGGTGCCACAGGTGGCCATCCGCGTGAATATGGATACCGGAATCGCTCCCCAATGGAGCCGCTTTGGTTTCAACTATGAAAATGGAGAAGCCTATCGCACCGTGCAACGCCTGCTTTCCGGAAAGGCCATGAAGCTGCGCGGCCTGCACACCCATATCGGCACCTTCATCCTGGATGCAAACGCTTACTATTGGGCAGCCAAAGCCTTGCTGGATTTGGCTCTGAAGATAGAGCAAGAGCATGATGTGCTGCTGGATTACATAGATATGGGCGGGGGTTTTGCCTCACAAAACACCCTGCATTATCAATATACAGCGGGTGAATTTGCCTCCCCCTCTTTTGATCAATATGCCGCCGCTATCGGCAATGCCTTTAACGAATCCAGCTATGTGAGCAAAAACTTGCCTACCCTGATCCTGGAAACAGGCCGGGCCTTGGTGGATGAGGCCGGAAGCATCATCTCCAGCGTCTTGGGCAAGAAGAATCTGCCCACCGGAGAACGCGCTATCATCCTGGATGCAGGGGTAAATACCGCCATCACCGCCTGGTGGTACAAGCTCAAAGTTACACCCACGCGCAGCTTTCCCGGAGCCTATCAAAACACCATCTTCTATGGCCCGCTGTGCATGAATATAGATGTGATCCGTCCGGCTGTGCCCTTTCCAGACCTGCACTTTGGCGATATAGTCTTGATCAGTCCCACGGGTGCCTATAACAACACCCAGTGGATGCAATTCATCGAATACCGTCCCAAAATCCTGATGATCACCGAAACGGGACAGGTGGAGCTGATCCGCGAATCTGAAACCTTAGCAGATATCATTGGCAGAGAGAGAATACCAGAGCATCTGAGAAAGATTTGATGAAAGCTGGCAATCTGATTGCTTTTGCCAAAGCTATCCCCAATGCCTATGCCACAGTCCTGTTTTCGGACAGCCTGTGGATAGGCTTGGGCCTGATGGCGCTTACCTTCGTAGCGCCGATCTTAGCCTTGGCCGGAGTATTTGCCTTGCTCTGTGCACTGCTGGCCTCACGCCTTTTGGGCTATGAAGGCTGGGATTCTGCCCAGGGCGTGCTGGCTTTCAATAGCCTGCTCGTTGGTCTGGCCATCGGCTATTACTATCCCTATAGCGGCTGGGCTACTTTGAGTCCCCACTTCTTTGGCCTGCTGGCTATCGCATCCCTGGTTACGCTCTTTCTGTATATAGGCCTGAACTACCTTTGCCAAAGCTGGTTCAAGATGCCTTCATTGAGTCTGGCTTTTTCCATCTCCGCGCTGTTTTTCTGGTATTATCTGGTGCGTAGCGGGCTGTTCAGCGGCTTGAACTTCCAGAAGCCTCTGCTTTTTCAACATAATTTGCAGCTTAGCTGGTTTTGGCAAGATTACTTTGTCAGCCTGGGCAGCATCATGTTTGTGCCGGATCTCCTGGTGGGGATCTTGCTGGCTTTGCTGCTGTTTATGATCACCCGCATCGGCTTTATGCTCTCGCTGATGGGCTGGAGCATCTGCTATCTGCTTATGCAATATACCAGTATGGGTAGCAGTTACGGCATCTTCTTTCCCGGCTTCAACCTCATTTTGATCAGCATGGCAGTGGGCTCAGTATTCCTGATTCCCGGGAAAAGCTCCTACCTGCTGGCCATCTTTGCCACAGTGACTGGCTTCCTCCTGGCCTTTGCCATGTCTGGTAAATTCTATTATACAGACCTGATGTCTCCGCGTCCTTCCTTCCTGAATCTGCCGATATTTGCCCTGCCGATGAACATAGTGGTGATCGGCCTCATCTACTCTTTGAGATTGCGCCTTCAGCACCGCTCCCCCATTTTGAACGATTATGGCATCCTGCACCCGGAAAAGGCACTGGATGCCTTTCTTTCCCGCTATCGCCGCTTTGTAAGCACCGGAGTGCCGCAACTCAATATGCCTATCACCGGACAGTGGTTGGTCACTCAAGGCCACAATGGCGAGCACACTCACAAAAAGGACTGGGCCTTGGCCTGGGATTTTGAGAAAGTGGATACTCAGAACAAAAAATACTCTGAGAATGAAACAAAGCTGGCGGATTACTATTGCTACGGCAAAGCGGTATATGCGGCCGCCGGAGGTTATATAGCCAAAGTGGTGAATAGCGTGCCGGACAATCCCATTGGCAGTGTAAACACCGTGGACAATTGGGGCAATTACATCAGCATAAACCACGGCTACGGCTTTTTTACACTCTACGCGCACCTGAAAGAAGGCTCAATAAAACTTGCTGAAGGGGACTACATCAAGATGGGCGAGAAGATCGCTCAGGTTGGCAATTCCGGGCGGTCCTTCGTTCCCCACTTGCACTTTCAGGCCCAGGCTGCCATTGACGCAGGCTCCAGAACTCTGTTCAGCCACATCCTGAATTACAAGGTCCAAAAATCTGACGGGCCTAATCACTTTATCACCAGCGGCATCCCCGAAGAGGGAGAGCTGGTCTCTGCCCTGGTGCCGGAAAAAGGGCTGGCAAACATCCTACAGCTCAGCTATGGGCAAGAGCAAAGCTATGAGGTGGAAGATAAATCCGGCAGCCGCCTTGAACACTGGAAGGTGGATCTGGATCTGATGGGGAATCACAGCATCGTTTCAGATAGCGGCAGCAGCTTGGACTTTTCCATCTATCACGGCATCTTCAACGCCCTGAGCCTGAAGGGTAGAGGCCAAAACGCGCTTACGGCCTTTGCCTTTGCCGCCGGACGCATTCCCTGGAGCGAGAACCAAAGCCTGGCCTGGCAGGATGAACCCAGCCTCTCCGTAGTTATGAATCCACTTTGGAAGAACCTCACCCTCTTTTTGATCCCTTTTTTCAGACCCATCCGCGTGCAAAGCAGCTCTCAGCTCAGCGGTGAAGACTCTGCTATCCAGATCGAAACCAAAACCGATCTCAGCGTGCTGGGCCTGCGCATCAGAAGCTACCAGAGCAGCCTGAAGCTGGATCGCAGCCATGGAATAAAGGAGATTATCCTCATAAAATCCAAACAGCAAATCCTCAAAGCTACCCACATTGAAAGCAAGGAGCAAAGCAATGTATAAACATATTCTGCTTACCCTATTGATCTTATGTTCCCTACAGTTTATCCCGGCCACTTCCATCCAGGATTCCTATCTGGCAGAACTGAGTGGCGATTATGCCCAGGCCATCACCCACATGCAAAAGCTGATCCAGGAAGAGCCCACGGAAGTCTTTTACAGCATGCGAACAGCCTGGCTATATTACCTTTTGGGCAGTTATCCGCAGGCCTTGGAGCTCTATCAGCAGAGCCTGGTAAAGCTGGATCATCTGGATGCGCATCTGGGCATCATCAATTGCCAGCTCGCTCTGGGACAGTGGGCTCAGGCTTTGGCAGCTTCCCAGAAGATCTTGCCGGAGCATCCCCAAAACACCGTCCTGCTCGGCAAAGCGGCCTATGCAGCTTATATGGATAAGGCCTATGGCACTGCTGCGGATTACTTTGGCTTCATCGTGGCCATCTCTTTATGGGACATAGAAAACCGGGGCTATTGGGTGAATAATCTCTACCTCAGCGGCAATCTTTCCGAGGCTAAAAAGCAGTATCGTACCTTGAAGAAATACCATCCGGAGTCCCAGGTCGTGATTGACCTGCGCGAGGTATTGGATACGCCGTGAAGATAGGCCTCTCTGCTCTGTTTTTACTCTGCCTGCTCAGCCTGATGGCTCAAAATCCTGCGTCTGATCTCAGTGTCCTGCGTCTGCAAGTAGCTCAAAACCCCATAGATAGCTCTGCAAGGCTGAGCCTGGCCTATCAATTGATGCTGGTTTCAGAGCCAGATGAAGCACTAAAGCACTATGAAACTTTGCTGATACAGGATCCCCAAAACGCCTCTGCTGCAGAAGGCATCCTGTGGGCACTGCAAAACCAGAATCGCTTTCGGGAAAGCCTCGCCAGAGCGCAGGAATTCTTGCATAACTTTCCTACCCATGCCCCTCTTTATAATTACACGGCTTACGGACTCTCCCGCTTGAACTTACACCTTGCCGCCCGCCAGCTTTATGCCAGGGCTGAAGAGCTGGCAATCAGCACTGCCCACAAAAACACTGCTACTCACGGCTTGGCCTGGGAATATCTCTTTCTAAAGAACTATCCCGCTGCCAAATCAGCACTTGTTAGGCTTAATGATGCTGATCCTCTGGCACAAAGTTTGATAGACAAACCCCAGCTACAGATAGCATTGGGAGCTGGAACAAACTATCAGGGCAAGCATAGCGGAAATCTGAGTGCCTCACTGCAAAAGGCCGAATGGAGCCTCAAGCTAAGTGCGAATGAACTGATTTTGGATGGCTCACGGTTTCGCGAAACGTACGGCATCTCAGCAGGCTGGCAAAATTCCCTCGCAGATCTGGAAATCTCTGCCAGAAAACTATCTGGCAAGGACGAGCGCGTATATCCAGCAAGCTCTTTCGGCCTGAGTATAAAACCTATTTTCTACATCAACAAGCTGCAATTCACCCCCTTACTATCTGGCTCTTACAGCCGCTATGAACGTTTTGATGTTCAGCAGGCAGATCTCGGCCTGCAAGCTGCCAGCGATATCCTGTCCGCAGGCTATAGCTTTTCCCAGCTCTATCAGGATAATGAAGCCCTAAACAGCGACAGCAAAGAGCAGCTTCACAGCCTCAATTTTGGCGTGAGAATTGCCCCGCAAATCTGGCTCAGTGCCTATCTTTATGAAGGCGAACAAGCCTGGTGGACAAACCCCTACGGTGCTATCAACGACAGCTTTGACGCAGATGCCCGTAGCTATGCCCTCTCCCTATCCAGCCCACTGGGCAGCAGGATGGGCATCTTAATCTATCATCAAATAGGAGTGCAGGATCATGAAACGCAGCACAGCTCGTTTATTACCTTATCTTACCATATTTAGCCTGACTTTACTGTCCGCAATATTCAGCTCCTGCAATCTGCGCGAGGACTTGCTCTTGCCGCCCAATCTGGACCCCAAAGAATACGTGGTGGCCAGCCAGATCCTGGTTTATTCCGACCATCTGATCCCCTCCTCAAACGACAACAGCTACCTCTATCTGCCCAAGAGCAGCATTGCCGACAGCCTGATCTGGTATGGCGACATTGTCACCCTTAGCCGGGTGCCCAGCCTCTTGCAAAGAGATAGCCTGGCCGTGCCCTCTGGAAGCTACCCAATTGGCAATAGTTACCGCGTGGAAATCTTGCGGGAAGGCCAAAGCATCATTATAGAAAATGCCCCCGCCTTATTTAGCCTATACACGGACACCGAATCCGTATTTATCGAAAGCCCGCTCTACCTGCTTTCCCTGAAGCAGAGCTTAAGTGCAAGCCTTGCAAAACACTATAATTACGGCAAACAGCGTGCCTGCTATGAGCTCGATGGCTCAGGAGATTTTGCCGTGCTGCAGCTCAGCGGAGCTATGAAACTGGATGTCCCCGCTAACAATAGTGATATTCAGGGCCTGCTTTTCGGCGCAGATATCCACATGCAAGTCTTTATCCCCGCAGGCTTTACCCAGGATTTGGGGGCTGCCACAATCTCGCTCAATAATCCCCAGGAACCTTTCTCTGACCCTGCCGATTTGCTGGCAGCGCAAGAGCTCTATCCGGATTTTGCCTTGCTCACCACGCCCCTGACCATCACCACAGAGCGTGAAGGCAGCAGTGAGAGCACGCCCATCCTTTATTACCGAATGCCAGGCAGCAGAGGCTGGGATACCCAGTGGGTGAAACTGAGCCCAAATCAGATCCAAAGCTGGCCCGAAGCTGAGGATACCTGGCTGATTGAGGATAATACCCTGATCAGCTTTATCAATGGGGCCGGAACGTATTTTCTCTTGCAGCCCCTGGCCTCACAAAACACCATCCGGATCAGTCTGGATAGCCCAAATCGCCAGATCTTTTTGCAAGATATGTGGTTGGATCTGAGAGAGCTCAATCTACCTGGTATAGACCTGGTAATAGACCCCAATCCCAGCTATAATGAGCTATTGCAAGACTACTTTGGCGGCAAACCTTATACCCTGAGTGGCTCCTCTCAGGCTTATAGACTCAGCTTTTACAGAGGATCAGAGCTCTTGGACAGCCTGCCCGATGACAAATGGCTGGAATTTGGCTTTGCCTCTTCGCTGCCTGAACCCCAAAAAGCCCGGCTTATGTGTGCTTTCCGCAATCCTCAGCAGGATATTCTGAGCTACAAAAGCCACGCTTCAGCGTATGATGCAAACCACTTTACCAGTGCAGACGGCTATGTCTATACCGGCATTAATTCCTCTGGACTCTATCTCTTAGGCAATATCACTGAATCCTCTTCCTCACTGCATGTCCCCTGCCTCAAAGACAAGCTTTTCTTACAAACCCAAAAGACAAGCGTTTCTTACGAGGATACCAAGCTGCCCTGCACTGCGCTGCGACTGGAATACAAGGCCAATGTCACAAGCAGCCATCCCTGGCTAAACTCTCTGCCATATACCCTGCAGCAAAACCAGGCTCTGCTCTCTATCAGCCCTATAGGCTCCGTGAGTGATGCTCTGCCCAAAGAGCTTTTTATCGAAACTACCGTAAACCAAAGCCTGAATTCCGTGATTAATTTCTCCCCTCAGGCCAGCTACCCCAAGTTCGTGCGTTACAACAAGAGCAATACCCTGGAGCACAATAGCTTCTTACAAACCAATTCCAGACTCAGCATCTCCCCCGCCTATGCTGGCTACCTCATTGATGGGAACAATCTGCAAAAGCCCTCAACAAGCAGAAACCTCGCCATGTATCCCAGAATGATGTTTGACGACTACGATCTTGAGCTGTATCTGGATTCCTCTGCCCTCATGCCAGCCAGCACCCTGCAAATATCCCGCTCCGGCAGCCTCAGCGATCCCTATAATGTACTTGATGAGCAGTATCAGCTCAGCTACCTCAGTCCTGCCTACAAGTTTGAAATGCTCAATAATGCAGATTTCTATGCTGACTTCCAACCTTATATCCGCATCAAACACCCCTCCCGTAGCCAGGACCTGCTGTTTTCTGTCTCAAATCAAGAGCATTACCGCATATACAGCTATCCCGAAGGCGATACTGCCGATGGTTGGCACTTTATGAACCGCGATGGACATTATGCCTTCTATCTGCCTTACGATGCGGAATATGCCGTGCTGCGCGATAATGACCCTCATACTTTGAGTGAACTCACGATTACTACCGCCCAAGACATCCACATTTCCCTGTATCAGGCGCAAGCCAGCTTTCAGGGAGACTTCATCGGCAGCAGCATCCCTTTGGGCGCAAAACTAAGCCTGGCAAAGCTTAGTTTGGTAGCTCCTGAAATCAGCTTTCGTGCAGCCTATCGCCTCAGCCTGCTGGGACCCCAGCAAAACCCCTTGCAGCCAAACTTCTTTAGCCAGATAAATGACGATTGGCCTTACCTGTATATCCCCATCCCGGATTATACTGCTGCGGAGCCTGTGAGAATGTTTTACCGCAATGCCCAGGGCAACACTCAGGAGCTCACCCGGGTAAGCAGCTTCAGCGATAGCCCCGATGATGAGTTCATCATGATCGGCAATTGCGCGATAGCCTTTATCAATAACCCCGGTATCTTTTATGTGCAGTAGCCTGAAACTCTCTCAAACACAAAAGATCGCGGCAACAAGGCCGCGATCTTTCAATATACAGGCAGAATATCTCAGCTAAAAGTTGTAGCTACCTCCGCCTTCCAGAGAGCGGTAGGGAGGAAATTTGAAGCGGAATTTCTGCATTTGAGTCTGTTCCCAAAAGCTGAAGGGTGCGTCCAGAGAGCTTTGCCAATGCGGAATCTGGGCTTTCTTGGTATAGGACTTCACCGCCTCGGAGCTTTCCTGCATGAGCTGGGGAAAGTCCATCATAAAGCTGGTCATTTTCTCAAACAGGGTATAGGTGAAAATGCTGTACTTTTCGCCTTGTTCCTTGAGCTCTTTGCCGGGGCTACTGGCCATAACAAAGCCTTGGTTTTTACCCAGTTTGCTTATCTTGGCCAGCCCTTTATCCTTGCCACAGAGGCTGTTTGGGAAGGTTTTCCCTGTTTGTCTGCTTTCCAGGATCATAAAAGAGCGATGGGCGCGGGTGAGGGCTTCCAGCACTACATCCACGCTGATCTGGCGCAGATCGGCCTTCTTATCCTTCGCTTCTACATAAGGGAGCAAATAGTTTTTGCCACATTCCTGAACGCTGTAACCAGCATAATAAAAGACGGCCACATCATTAGTAGTCAGGGTTTTCTTGAAGTTATCGATCGCCGCCAGCATTTGTGGATAGCTCTGATCTTGGTGCAGAGTAACTTCATAATCCATGGCGGTAAAGGCATCCGCTGCCAATTGAGCGTCGTTTAAACTGGTAGAAAGCTGGTAGTTATCGTATCCGCTATTGCCGATCACCAAAGCTTTTCTTTGGGCAAAGGCAGAAAGACTCACTATCAGCATCAGCCAGAGGATGAGATGTTTCTTCATGTTCTCTCCTTGATTTATATTCATTTCTGGCATTTTGCCAAAGGCTTCATTTGAGTCAAGGAATTTCTGCTTTAGCGGTTTTTTTCGGGCCTTGTTTAGGAAAAATGCCGGTTTTGGATGATTTCACTTGACGAAAAACTAAGCAGGAAAAATAATAACACAGATTCAAAATGATGTCTCAAACTTAATATGTATGGGGTATAGGCCTAGTGCCGATCCCACAAAATCACAAGCGAGGTTAAAGCCGTGAAAGACGCAATCCAAATCATACAGCAGATCGATGGTGGCATAGTCTTGGATGCAGCCACAGGCAGAGGTGATTTCATCAACATGCTCAAGCAATACTTGAAGAGCTTTGATCAGATCATCGGAGTGGACTACTCTGAAAAAAGCGTAGATTATGCGCAAAAGCTCTTCCCCGAAAACAACGTGGAAATCTATCGCATGAATCTGGAAAATCTGGATTTTGAGGATGGCCATTTTGATACGGTATGCACTGCCTATTCCCTGCACCATTTTGAGCATATAGATACAGTATTTGAGCAGATGATGCGCGTGCTAAAACCCGGCGGAGTCTTTCTGCTGGCCGAAATGTATGCTGATGGCGAGCAGAGTGCGCCCCAGATGACTCACGTGCTCATGCACCATTGGGTGGCCAGTGTGGATAGCCTCAGCGGAATATATCACTCGGATACCTTCTCAAAAGATGAGATCATCGCTCTCGCCAAAAAGTTGAAATTGCAGAAGCTCAAAATAGTAGATTATTACCCGCAGGTGGATAATCCCAAGAGTCCCAAAGCCTGCGCAGATTTGATCAAATGTTGTGAAGCCACCATCAAGCGTCTGGAAACCATCAAAGGCCAGGATGCACTCATCGAAGAAGGGAAATCCCTCATTCAGCGCATTGGCGAAGTCGGCTACGCCAGTGCTTCAAGATTACTAATCAAAGGTTACAAGAAAAAAGGAGATAAATAATGCTCATAGAAGACGATCTGTTCCAAATGTCACAAGCTCAGCTCACCAAGCTGGCCAAGAAAATGTCAATTGCCGGTTACACCCAACTCAAAGGCACCGAATTGATCTTCAAAATGTTTGAATTCCAAGCTGCACAAGAAGGCCTGGCCTTCGTAACAGGCTGTTTGGAGATCATGGACGATGGTTTTGGATTCCTGCGCTTTCCCGGAAATAGCTACCTGCCTGGCCGCGACGACGTATATGTCTCGCTCACCCAAATCCGGCGCTTTGGCCTACAAAACGGCCACATGGTTTCCGGCCCTGTGCGCTCTCCCAAGGAAGGCGAAAAGTATTTTGCTCTGCTCAGAGTGGAAGCCATCAACTATATGGCGCCCAGCTCTTTGAAGGATCTGAGATCTTTCGACGAGCTCACGCCTTACTATCCCACCGAGCGCATCCATTTGGAATTTTCCCAGGAGAACTACAGCACCCGCATCATAGACCTCTTTACCCCTGTGGGCAAAGGGCAACGCGGACTCATCGTAGCTGCACCCAGAACCGGTAAGACCACCCTCTTGCAGGATATTGCCAATGCGATTTTGACCAATCATCCTGAAGTGTATCTCATTGTCCTGCTCGTGGATGAACGTCCCGAAGAAGTGACTGAGATGAAGAAGGTGCTCGTGCCTGGAAATAGCGAAGTGATCTCTTCCACATTTGATGAATCACCCAAGAATCACAGCAACGTGGCCGAAATCATCCTGTCAAAATCCAAACGCATGGTCGAGCTGGGACAGGATGTGGTAATCGTGCTGGATAGCATCACCCGCCTGGCCAGAGCCTATAACAACATCACTCCCTCCAGCGGCAAAGTGCTGTCCGGAGGTATCGATGCCAATGGTCTGATCAAGCCCAAAAAGTTCTTTGGCTCGGCCCGTAATACCGAAGAGGCCGGCAGCCTCACCATCATCGCCACCGCTTTGATAGATACCGGCTCCAAAATGGATCAGGTGATCTTTGAAGAATTCAAGGGCACCGGCAATATGGAGCTCGTGCTAGACCGCAGTATCTCCGATATGCGTCTCTATCCCGCCATTGATCTGGTAAAATCCGGAACCCGGCGCGAGGAATTGCTGCTCACCAAAAACGAGATCAACCGCATGTATGTTCTGCGCAAATATCTGAAAACCATCAGCCCCCTTCAGGGCATCGAGACCCTGCGCAAACGCATGGAACAGACCAAGAGCAATGAAGACCTGCTCAATGCCATGAGTAATTGATGGAAATAACGTCCCCAGGCGGAGATCTCGAAAAGATCAAATATGCCATCTTATATGGTGCAGACGCAGTGTATTGTGGCTACAATCTCTTCGGCCTCAGAGCTGCAGCCAAAAACCTGGATCAGGATGAGCTGCTTGAGGCCATCAGCTATGCCCATGCGCACGCTGCCAAGCTCTATCTCACCCTGAATGCCTATCTTAAGAATGAGGATTATCCTGCCTTGGCGGATTTCCTCTTTTGGCTGAAGGATACCGAAATTGATGCGGTGATCGTGGCAGATCCCGGAGTCTTTGAGCTGGTGCAATCGCATACCAATATCCCCATCCACATCAGCACCCAGACCAATGTCTGCTCCATCGCCGCGGCCAGGTTTTGGCACGATAAAGGTGCCAAACGTATAGTTCCGGCACGTGAGCTTAGTTTCAAAGAGCTCCTTGAGATCAAAGACGCCCTGCCCGAGCTGGAAATAGAAAGCTTCATACACGGGGCAATGTGTGTGGCCTACTCCGGACGCTGTCTGCTGAGCGCTTATCTGAACAATCGCAGTGCGAATAGCGGAGCCTGCACCCAGGTCTGCCGCTGGGATTGGGCTCTCACCCAGATAGATCGTCCCGGCCAATATTTCCCCGTGGAAGAAGACCAATACGGCAGCTATATTATGAGCTCAAAAGACCTGTGTCTCTTGGACAAAATGCCTCTGCTCAAAGCGTCTGGCATCCACGCCGGCAAGATCGAAGGACGCATGAAGAGCCTGTATTATGTAGCGCAGATTAGCCGCGTTTACAAAGCTGCGCTTGCTCTGGAGGCAGACGACACCCAGGGCTGGGAATTGCTCCGGCGCGAGCTTCTTAAAGTATCGCACCGTCCCTATTGGCAAGGCTTTTATGATTTTGCTCAGACTGATGCCGGAATCGTGAGCCCAGACAAAGGCCCGGCTTACAGCTCAGAAAGCCAGTATTGTGGAAAAGTTCTTGCACATGAAAATGGAAAAGTGGTTTTTGACGCGCTAAGCAAAATATCCGTAGGAGAGACTATAGAGCTCATCTTTCCGGATCTCAAGCGCGATCTCAGCCTGAAGGTTACACAGATCTATGATGAAGATAATAAAGAAGTTACAGATACAAGACCCAATTTCCGCTACGTCATCCCGATCCCTGATATCGATACAGAAGGAGCTTTGATCCGCAAATGCGCAAGTTCTGTATAATTCTGCTCCTCTTCGGCTCGATCAGCCTTTTTGCCCAGGTCGGCAAAGACTTCAGCGAAATCGAAAGGCAGTATAAATCCGGGCAATTGAGCCAGGTAAAAACTGGCCTGGCCACCCTCAAACCAAGGCGCGATGAGGAGAAAGCCCTCATGGGATATTACTCCGCTTTGTGCAAAAAGACAAAAACTGAGGCCCTGGCAGAGTTTCATAATGTCGCCGAGAAATATCCCAAGACCCGCTATGGCCAGCTCGCCATGCTGGAAGCAGCCAAGATTCACATTCTGGAGCGGGAAATTACCCTGGCCCAAACGCTGCTGCGGGGCATCAATTCGGCAGATATCATTGAACGCTTTTACTGGCTGGCGGTTTCCTTCTATTGGTTGGATGATTTCCCCGCGGCCATAGCCAATGCCGAGAATTATCTCCGGCTCAGCCCTTCAGAAGATCTAACCGAATCTGCCCTGCATCTGGTGGCGGATTCCTTTATGGCGCAAAAGAAATATCAAAGTGCCATCTCGAGCCTGGCTAAGGTCAAGAAACTGCCCGAGCAAGACCTCCAGTATTATTACTACCGTCTGGGCTATGCCCAGGAACTGGCGGGGGATTACTCTCAGGCCACCAAAGCCTATCGTGCTGGCTATGAACTGGATGAATATTCACAGGCAGCCTTTGATATCGAAGAGCGGCTTTTTGGCCTGCGCAGCCGGGCTCCCTCGCTGGATCTCAGCTTTTTGTATCCCTATACGCCCCTTGAGCTGGACCTGGGTGATGATCCTTTGCAGAGCACCCAGGAAACACCGCAGGAAGTGCCGGAACCGGTAAAGCCTGTCGATCTTACCCCCAGCGTGACTATGCCCGAGATCACCAGTTCTATGCCAGTAAAACTCTTGGTCAAACCCAAAAGCGGCTACTTTCTGCAAACCGGCAGATTTTCGGTGGAATCAAACGCTGAACGGCTGGTGAAAAGCATCCGCAGCATGAAGATTCCTGCCACCTATTACGAAGAAGAGATCAAGCAAAATCGCAGCTGGGTGGTGCTGGCCGGGCCCTTTGAAAACAGCAAGCAAACCGATTCGGCCAGGGCAGCTCTTTCCCAAAGCGAGATCAATAGCTTTATCGTGCAATACTGATGGATAAAGGCAAGCTCACCCCCATGCTGCGGCAATATATGGATGTCAAAGAAGCCCATCCAGATAAGATTATCCTCTTTCGGATGGGGGATTTTTATGAGACTTTCTTTGAGGATGCCCAAAAGGTTTCCAAAATCCTGAATATCACCCTCACCTCGCGCAACCGCAATGATGACAATCCCGTGCCCCTGGCCGGTTTTCCGTATCATGCCCTGGATAACTATCTGGATCGCCTGATCAAAAGCGGCAATAAAGTGGCCATCTGCGAGCAGACCGAAGACCCCAAAAAGGCTGTAGGCCTGGTAGCACGGGCAGTTACCGAGATCATCACCCCCGGGGCAGTTTTGGATCAAAACCTGCTGGAAGGCTCCGCTAATGTCTTCCTCTGCACCCTCTACCGAGCAGACAATCAAAAGAACTGCGGTCTGGCACATCTGGATCTTTCCACCGGAGAATTCTTTTTTACCGAGCTTTCCGAAAGCGAGCTAAGCAATGAACTCCAGCGTTTGCGCCCTGCGGAGATCCTGGTGGATAGCTCTGGGAATGAAGCCTTTGTAAAAGAGCTGAGGCTGGAATTTGACCCCACTATCAGTATTTATGACAACTGGCAATTTCAGCCGGTCGAAGCCAAGGCGCTGCTCAAGAAACACTTTGGCGTAACCACCCTGGAGCCCTTTGGGGCGCATAACAAAGCCGCCGGAGCCACCGCCGCGGGAGCCACACTGTCTTATGTGATGAGTCTTTATGCCTCTCCCATGTCCCATATCACCAGCCTGCGCTACTACTCACTTTCGCAGTATATGCAGCTTGATGAGATCAGCCGGCGCAATCTTGAACTCACCCGCAGCATCCGTTATGGCGCCAGACATGGCAGCCTGCTCAATGTGATAGATCAGACCCAGACCCCGATGGGTGGACGCCTGCTCAATCAATGGCTGCTGCATCCTTTGATCAATCTTGACGAGATTCTGGCGCGCCAGAAAGTAATCAATAGTTTTATCGCCCAAACTGCCTATCTGAAGGATGTCCGCACTGCCCTCAAGGAGATTGGCGATATCTCGCGCCTGGTGTCCCGCTTGGGCGCATTGCGCATCAATCCCCGTGAGCTTTTGGCCTTGGACAGCTATCTGCTCACAGCCAAGGAGATCAAGGCCAAGCTACAAGTTTTCTCAGAGCCTTTATTTGAGGCTTGGATTGCCGCCTTGGATACTTTTGATGATATCAGTGACATCATCGCAAATGCGATCCGTGAAAAACCGCCCATCACCATCACCGATGGCGGCATCTTCAAGAGCGGCTATCAGGATGATCTGGATGAACTGCTGGAGCTGATCCGGGATGGCAAAAGCTGGATCGCCCGCCTGGAAGAAGATGAGCGGCAAAAGACCGGCATCACCAGCCTGAAGGTGGGCTACAACCGTGTCTTTGGCTACTATATAGAAGTCACCGCCGCCCACAAAAGCAAGGTTCCGGATTATTATATCGAAAAGCAGACTCTGGTAAATTCCCAGCGTTATATCTCGCCCCGGCTCAAAGAATTTGAAGCCAAGGTGCTCTCCAGCGAAGAAAAGATCAAGAGCCTGGAATATGAACTCTACAAAGAGCTTAGGGCTCGCCTGGCCACTCATCTCCCCCGCCTGCAGATCCTCAGTGACATCATCGCTGAGCTTGACGTTTATTCTGCCCTCGCCTTTTTGGCCTGGCAAAATCACTATTCGGCCCCCGAATTTACCGAAAGCCGTGATCTGTATATAGAAGCCGGCCGTCATCCCGTGATCGAAAAACTGATGCCGGAAGCAGAATTCATCCCCAACGACACCCTTTTGGACTATCCCGAGACCTGCATAGCCCTGATCACCGGCCCCAATATGGCGGGTAAATCCACCTATCTCAGACAGGTAGGCTTGCTGGTGATCCTGGCTCAGATGGGCTCTTGGGTGCCGGCCAAAAAGATGCGTCTGCCCATCTTTGACCGCGTCTTTACCAGAGTGGGTGCCTCGGACAATCTGGCTCAGGGACAGAGCACCTTTTTGGTGGAGATGATCGAAACCGCCAATATCCTCAATTCCGCCAGCGTCAATTCCCTGATCCTTTTGGATGAGATCGGCCGGGGAACCTCCACTTTTGACGGACTCAGCCTGGCCTGGGCCATCATCGAACAGATTCAGCGTAAGCTCAAGGCACTCACCCTCTTTGCCACTCATTATCACGAGCTCACCGAGCTGGAAAACATCTACCCGCAGATCAAGAATTACAACGTGGCCGTGAAACTTTACAACGATCAGATGATCTTTATCCGCAAGATCGAACGCGGAGGCGCAGATCAGAGCTATGGCATCCAGGTAGCACGCCTGGCCGGAATTCCGCATCAGGTAATCCGCCGCGCTCAGGAGATCCTAAAGAATCTGGAAGAGCACGAGATCAGCCCGCAAGGGCTCACTGCCAGCCTGCGCAAGAAGCTCGCTTCCAGCTCTCCGCAATTGGAAATCTTTGAAGTGATGATCGATAAAGCCACTGAAAACGACACAATAATCAATAAAATCAAAGACATAGACTTGGATGATACCAGCCCCACTCAGGCCTGGACCTATCTTTCCGAGCTACAAAAAGAACTTTTAGGAGAATCATGAAACGCATTCTTTTCCTTATCACCATCAGCCTCACCCTCTTGTCCTGCTCTGGGCCAGGCCCCGGCCCCAATAGAAACAGTGCCGGCAGCGTCAATGGCACACGCATTCCCTATGCAAATTTTGTGGACGCATACAAGGGACACATTGAAAATTTCCAGGGCAGCACAGGACGGGCACCAAATTCCGAAGAAAGAACCAAACTCTTTGATGAGACCTGGCTTCACATCACCAAGCACTACGTCCTGAAAGAGCAATTTCAGCGGTATAATGTCAAGGTCACTCCGCAGGAAGCCATAGACAGCCTCTTTGTTACCATTCCCCCATATCTGAAGGATGAAGCCAGTTTGATGGTCGATGGAATATTTGATCAGGATTTATACTATCGCTCCGTGCATTACGATAGCCCGGTGAATATGAGCCTGGTGCGGCGAAACTACTATATGCTTTATGTCCCTATCCAGAAACTCAAACAAAAGCTGATCGATGAAAAACTCAGCAAGTCCAAGCTGGCCAAAGAACTATCTCAGATAGTGGTCAGCAAGGCAGATTTTGATCTTTTGATCTTTGATCCGGCCCAGATGAATCCTGTGCTTAGCGAGGCAGAAATCAAGGCTTATTATCAGAAGAACCTCCAGCGTTTTGCCCTGGAGCCCATATACGGCGTGAGCTACATCAGCTTGCCGGTAAATCCTGACGAGGCCGACCGTGAATATACCCAGGCCGTCACCGATAGCATTTTCGCCGAGCTTGGCCATGGCAAGTCCTTTGAAACCATAGTTTCCCAGCGGCAAGAGTACTTACCCGGCCTTGGCATTGCGAATCCTGGCTTTGTGCGGGTGGAAAATGTGGAAGAGGACCTGCTGAGCATCTTGGACTATCTGCCAGACAATGACTATAGCAAACCCTACGCTGTGGGACGGGGATTCACCATCTATCAGAAGCTGCAACGCACCAAATCCATGATCAATTACCGTGCTTTGCAAATTCCCCCCATCCTCGATCCGGCCACCATCAATGCGCAGTATAGCCAAGCCGAAAGTGCACTCAATCTGGCCAGCAAAATCGGCATAGAAGCCGCTGCCTTTGAGCTGGATCTGCCCGTGGAAGCTCACTCAAATATTAGCACCAGCGATCTCTGGCACAAGGACCTGAGCATCCTCGAGCAAGTGAATTCCCAGCTTATGACCCACAAAAAAGGCGAATTCTTGAGGCCCCTGTATTCCACCCTCACCGGAAGCTGGCTCGTGCTCCAATTCACTGAAAATCAGGTGAATAGAGTGCGCTCTTTGGAGGATGTGAGATACATCATCATCCCAGAGCTCACGGACAGCCGCAGATTGCTTTTGGCAGAGCAGAAAGCCCACGAATGGCTGAGCCAGAATCCCGGCCTCAAAACCAGTAGCGAGAGCGGGAAGTATCTGCTAAAACAGTATAATAAAGGCGGTATTCACAGCGAATATGCCGGCCAAAGCCTTGATCTGCCTTATCTGAAAGCCATCCAGCACCATCTGAACAACGAGAAGCCGCAGCCCATGAGCCTGGGCGATTATCAGATCATCCTCATCCCCCGCGCTTATTATCCTGATAAACGCGGGAAGGCCGATCCTCACGTGCTCAAAGACCTGTATATCCGGCAGTCCGACCCGGAATGGTTTAATATCTGGTTAGATGAACGCGTGAGATCTGCCAATGTGCAGATCCATATAACGAGTCCATGAACGACGAATACTTTATGAGCCTGGCACTTGCAGAAGCCAAAGCAGCCGCTGCCGAAGACGAAATCCCGGTGGGCGCTTGTCTGGTGCGGGATGGCATAGTGATCCTCAAAGATCACAACCGCACCCGCGCACAGCAAAATCCCCTGGCTCACTGTGAAAAACTGATCCTGGACGAAGCTCAAAAACTGGGTCTCAAGTATTTGCAGGATTGCACCCTATATGTCACCCTGGAGCCCTGTCTCATGTGCAGCGGGATGATCATCCACAGCAGAGTGGGCAGAGTGGTCTATGGCGCCCCGGACCCCAAAACCGGCGCCTGTGGCTCGGTATATCAGACTTTATTAGACAAAAGTTTCAATCATCATCCAGAGCTTGCCTGGGGCGTTCTTGCCCAGGATTGCGCTTTGGTCTTGACAGATTTCTTCCAGAATAAACGTTGAATTCCTAAGCGGAGAGTTGCCGGAGCGGTTGATCGGGGCGGTCTCGAAAACCGTTGTGCCCATGCGGGTACCCAGGGTTCGAATCCCTGACTCTCCGCCATTATTTTGCCCTGATTTCTCATCGGTGCCTTTGGTGAGAGATCTGGCAGAGTGCCAGGCTATACCGACAATAGTGCTGTCCACTGAGGTGGTGCCACTAATATTGTGTAGGGCTCTGGCAAGGCTCATCCTTGTCCCCCTAACTTGCTTTTAACATGCCTTCGATTCGAGATGACTCGAATATCTGAGTCATCTCGAATCGAAAGCACCTTAAAAACATGCTGATGGCATGAGGGTGGGACGGGCTTTTGACCTCAGAAAGCAAAAGATAATATAGGAAGAACAGAGCCTGATCAGCATAGCCTTATGAGTGCGGAGCACGGCAACCGTTTATCGGCTAAGCCCAGCAGGTAACTGCTGGGGTGGCTGGTAGATAGATTCCCGAGTCCGGAGCGCAGCGAAGGACGGCACTTCGGTATAATAACAAAGCATTCTAATCTCCATGCCGTCAGAGGCAGGTTCATCCTTATAATAGTCTTTGTGCCAGGTGTCGTCCTACCGGACTCGATATCGTATATTCCCTGTCCCCAGCAGTCACCTGCTGGGCTATAGGCATTCGCCTTTCGTCCTCCGGACTACTTATTGTGTGGCATGAGGAACATAATTTAAATATTTTAATCTGTGTGAATTTACTCCAACATTTGAGACGTCACACTTGCAAGCAGCTTCCCAGGGTTCGAGATCAGATCAAAATCAAGTTATATAAGATTTTGGAGACATCCCTCCATTTTTTAGTCGAAGCTGATTTGGTTCTTTCTTCAGCCTTCCTATCCCGTACTTTGCAGTGGCCTTCCTGCATTGGCTACCGTAGAGATGACATCGAATGGGGGAGGATGGTCTGGTCAGAGGGAATTTGTTTTGACTTTAAAACTATCTTCTCTGCATTGGCCTGCTGATTTTGCGTTACCTGTATCTTGTTTCCTGGCAGATAGCTTCAAATAACCTGGGTCGTTTTAGAGTTAAAACAAAAGCAACCCCGATCCGATAGACGCAAGTACGCGGTATTGGGCTAAAACAATAGCAGGCCTGATCGGATCAGACCTCGCGGCATCGTGATCCCCCTGTTTTAACTCTCATTTTTGGATAGGCAATAGCTTGTAATCTGCTTTGATGGTGAAAGATACAGGACAATCTGAAGCTTATACGCCGGATCAAAAATGAAAGTCAAAACAGGCTTGCTGCGGCTGTACCCACTCTGCATATCGTTTTGTCTTTTTTCCGGGCAGATGGATTCCCGAATCCGAAACATAGTGGAGGACGGCTCTTTACATAATGACAAAGCAGTTTAATCTCCATACCACCAGAGCCAGGTTTTATGCCTTCAATCATTATTCCGAAACCAGAGAGAACAGGCCCTGAGCAGTAAGCATACAATGTATATTCCGAAACCAGAGAAGATATTATGAGAAGAACAGACTCTAATCAGCATAGCCTTATGAGTGCGGAGCACGTCAACCGTTTATCGGCTTAGCCCAGTAGGTAACTGCTGGGGTGGCCAGCAGATAGATTCCCGAGTCCGTAGCGCAGCGAAGGACGGCACTTTGGTATAAGAACAAAGCAATCTAATCTCCATGCCATCAGAGGCAGGTTTCAGGCCTTGAAAGTATCTCTGTGTCAAATACATACTTATCATCTGAATTTGAGTCTGCTACCGATAGCCAAGGGATTGAGCCATTCCAGTAATCGGGATTATTGGTTTTAGGAGTGCCCCCACCAATAATATCAATACAATCTCCCAGCTTCACTTCTTTCCATTCACTCATCAAGCTTCACCTTTTTCTAATTGACGAATTATGTAGGAAGCATCCAATTGCATTTTTGAGAACGCAAACCACTTTTTCCCAAGGTCTTTAATGCTTGCACCAAAGTGATACAGCTCACTATTATCGATAATAAGAAATCTATCATGAGCTTTTGTCAGTTTCTTCAAGCTTATTTTTGGATATTGGGAATTGTATTTTTTCACATCCTGTTTCAGAGTAGGAGTTATTGCTTTTGTATAAATAGTAATGGTAACACCTGCTTGGGTTTTGGTGAATAGCTTAAAAACTGAATCATCAATATAGTTGTCAATCAGAATGATTGATTCTTGGGCAGAGCGGATTAAATCGGAAGCAAAAGTATAGGCATCAAAGATTTGACCTTCATAAAAGATACCTTGCCTGGGAGTAATAGATCTATCCTCCAAAGCTTGGAATACTTTTTCGAACTTATTGTCTGTAACTATCTGTTTTGCTTCAATCCTATCTAATCTTTGGAAAATACCGGCGTTCACTGAGATAAATCTTTTCATGCTGACAAAAGCTTGCATGATTTGAATAGAGACTTGAACTGCAGTATCACTACGAAGTACCGCAGAAAGCATGGCAACACCTTGTTCGGTAAACACAAAGGGGCGATATCTTCTTCCTCCATGAGTAGAGCTTGGGTTGCTATTTTGTGACTCAAAAGATGAGGTGCCAATTTGGAACCTCAAGATTTTATCATATTCAGCTTGAGTTAATTGGAATCTAAAGGACTCTGGAAATCTCTCAAGATTTCTTTTTACAGCTTTATTCAAGTATTTTGTTTCCACCTTGTAGAGTTCAGCAAGATCTTTGTCCTGCATTACTTGTACTCCACGCAGAGTATGTATCTTGTTTTGAATAATATCTGGCTTTATGATTTCAAGCTCATTACTCATAATTATCCACTTTCAAACTATCATCTGGCAGCTTGACCTTTGCCAGATTCTCTAAGATCCTCTGGTTGAGTTCTGTTTCCTCTTTTAGCTGCTTTTCTAAGGGTTCTTCTTTAGTCTCTCTGCTTTTGACCATAGGTTCTCCTCTTCTTCTAACAAAGCTCTAATGTCTTGACTCTTAGCTAATTGATCTTCTTAGTATAGCCATATTAAGAACATTTTATTGTCCCCTTTTCTCACATCCTGTGTAAGACAAAAATTCAAAACACATATTCTTGATCTCGTCTTTATATGTCAAGTTCTTTTTTGCTATTGGCACTCCCCCAGCTAAGGAGACTGTTCAAAACAGGGAACCATGTTAGGCCGTATCCCGTGTAGTCTTCGAGAAAAGCAGGTCGAGATGTCTCCAATCAAGCTTTTCTTGACAAATATGTGAGATATTTAGATTGGCAATTAGCGAATCATCACAAAGGATATGCTTCCCTTTTTCGATCATCTTCTGAGAGATATAATCCAGTACAAAGTCCCATTTGCCTGCTTCGACAGCTTCTTTGATGATGAGGTCTTTCCGGATGGCTTCTTCAAACTTCTGGAAGAACATCCGGTCTATCTTCATTCCCTCTTGGGGGATTGCAATACGTTTAAGATTTGCCAGTGGATCGGGGCTAAAGATTTCCGCAT
>Ga0265294_10002044_pt1 | contig 26724 bp, 25 predicted proteins | sample MunlanPumphouse3_FD_192504 | JGI IMG/M metagenome (GOLD analysis project Ga0265294, IMG submission 192504) | Groundwater microbial communities from a municipal landfill in Southern Ontario, Canada - Pumphouse #3 | ecosystem: Environmental > Aquatic > Deep subsurface > Groundwater | place... | reverse complement strand
TAGGAAGAATAGAAGAAAGAAAGGGATTAATTTATCTTTTGAAAGCGTACAAAATATTAAAGAAAAAATATGACAATATTAGATTAATTATTGTTGGCGAGGGGCCATTAAAAAACGAATGTCAGGAATATGTTCAAACAAACAAGCTAGAAGATGTTTTCTGGGAGGGAACACAAACAGGAAAAATAGTTGCTCAATATTATTCAACTTGTGATATCTATTGCAGTCCTGCAATATTTGGAGAAAGCTTTGGAATTGTTTTATTAGAAGCAATGGCCTCTAAAAAACCAGTGGTTGCTTTTTCAAATGCAGGATACAAAGAATTATTAAAAGAAACAAAGGGTGAAGAATTTTTGGCAACACCAAGAGATGAAATTGAACTTTCTTCAAAATTAGAAAGATTAATTGTTGATGAAAAATTAAGAAAAGAAATGGGGGGGTGGGGGTTAAAAGAAGCTGAGAAATATTCTTGGGATAAAGTAGCTGACCGTGTTCTTAGTTTTTATAAGAAGTGTTCTTAATGATTGTCTTTTTCCCAGAATCCTCGATTTGCCAACCAATACTTTCAAGCTTGTCTCTAATTTCGTCTGATTTTTCCCAATCCTTATTATTCCTACACTCTTCTCTCTGATTAATTAAAGTCCTCACTTCTTCAGGAAGAGAATCAATGTTGCTTGTCCAAAAAGGAACATCATCTCTAAATGTTTTAATTATGTAGTTTGAGTTTGATATATTCTCATCTGATTTAATTGAAGATATTTTTAATCCAAATATTTTATCAAATTCAATTAATAATTCATGCTTTTCATAGTCAGACAAATCTTTATCTTTTAATATATCCCAAGTCATAGCTAGCGCAGAAGGAATATTTAAATCATCACTAACATATTCCTTAAATTGATTCTTGTATCCTTTGTATTTATCTGATAATTCTGTTTTTTCACTATTAAACAACTCAAAGGCCTTTTCATATAGCTTGTTTAAACTTGTTTCAGCAAATTCAATACTTTCATCACTAAAAGATAATTTTGATCTGTAATGAGTGTTTAGGCATAGGTATCTGTAAGATAAAGGGTTAATTCCTTTTTGTTTTAACGTTTGAAGAGTGATAATTGTTCCAGATGACTTGCTCATTTTAGAATCCTTTAAATTAAGAAATTCTCCATGTAGCCAGTAATTAGCTAATGGTTTACCATATGCAGCCTCTGCTTGAGCAATTTCATTGGTGTGATGAATAAAAACATGGTCTATTCCTCCGCAGTGAATATCAAAAGGGATGCCTAATTCGCCGATACTCATCACCACACATTCAGTATGCCAACCAGGAAAACCAACTCCCCATGGTGAATCCCATTCCATTTGTCTTTTCTCATTTTTAGGACTAAACTTCCACAGAGCAAAGTCAGTTTGATTTCTTTTCTCTTTAACTTCTTCAATTCTTCCTTTCATTTCACTCCTTTCACTTTCCCCCCAAAGTCGCCCATACTTCTCTAGTTTAGATGTGTCAAAATATACTCCATCGGATATAGTATATGTAAATCCTTTCTCTTCTAAGACCTTGATTAAATCTATCTGTGCTTCAATTGTATCAGTTGCTTTAATCCACTTAGTTGGCTCAATTATATTTAATAACTTTAAGTCCTCCTTGAAAAAATCAGTATAGAATTGTGCAATATCCCAAACACTCTTTCTTTCTTTTTTGGCACCTTTTTCCAGCTTGTCTTCTCCTGAATCAGAATCAGAAGTTAAATGACCGACATCTGTAATATTCATTATATGATTAACGTTGTATCCATTATATTCCAAAACTCTTTTAAGCAGGTCTTCAAAAATATATGTTCTCAAGTTGCCAATATGAGCAAACCAATAAACTGTTGGCCCACAACCATATATACCAACACTATCTTTGTTGATTGGCTTAAATTCTTCTTTGGTTTTTGTTAAACTATTGTATAATTTCATATTTTTATATATATCTTTCTCCTCTGTCAGGAAAAATAGTTATTATATTAACTCCTTCATTATTCTTGCATATTTCTCTACAAATATACATAGCTGCTCCCGAGCTAGGTCCAACCAATATTCCTTTTTTTGCCAAATCATCTTTAGTTTCAAGAGCTTTTCTTTCTTCTAGATCGTAAATTTCATCAATCAGATCAACATCCATAATGGGAGGAACAAAACCATCCTTAATTGATCTTAAGCCCTCTATTGTTTGATTTTGAGCTGGCTGAACTCCGATAATTTTAATTGCAGGGAACTTCTCTTTTAGTTTGCTACCTATGCCCGTAATTGTTCCACCTGTACCCATTCCAGCAATAAAATAATCTAATTGCTTGCCTTCTAACTGACTAATAATTTCCTCAGCAGTATTTTCATAATGAGTATATGGATTATTCATATTTTCATATTGATTTAGAAAATATATTCCTGCACCATTTTTAGCCATATTTCTTGCGTCTTCAATAGCAAACTTCTTATATCTTAAATTCTCAACTAAAATAGCTTCTCCTCCAAATGCCCTAATCATCTTTATCTTCTCAATGCTTGTTGTTTCCGGCATTATCACTTTTACTTTGTATCCAAGCATCGCTCCCACCATTGCAAGACCAACACCAGTATTTCCACTAGTCGGTTCAATTAGTGTGTCGCCCTTCTTGATTATTCCATCTTTTTCAGCGCTTCTTATCATATTAAGAGCAATTCTATCTTTAATTGAGCCACCAGGATTAAAGCCCTCCATTTTTGCAAAGATGCTAGAATTATTTTTTTCCCCTACTTTAACTAGGGGAGTGTTTCCGATATGTTCTAAAATTGTTTTCATATATTATTAATTATTAATAAAAAAATCTCTTATAACTAAGAGATTGAAATATGTTACACAAAAAAACCAACCTCTTAGTCTAGGGGAGGGCAACAGCAACAAGCTTGATTGGTTATTATTTTATTCATTATCATTATTCTATACAGAAGATTTTTAATTGTCAATAAAAAAAGAAGAACTATGTTCTTCAGGTGATTTCTTTTTTGATTTTAACTTTTAGCCCAATCCTCTTTCTCATAGAAAGAACTTTAAGCTCACGAATTACTTTCGTTAGAATATCATTGCGACAGATGCAAACAATTTCATTGATTACATCTTTTTCAATCACAAGATATACCTTTCTTCCATATTCCTGACCAAGGAAAGTTTCTTTTTTATAAACTTCCCACGAATCTCTAAAAGATTCTATAACAAGGCCTTCTTCATTGATATTCTCAACAATCCTATTGAGAACGCCCTCAACCTCATCTTCTCTCATACAAAAAATTCTCTGAATCATAACATGTGCCTCGCTTAGAATAGAATATCATCACCACCTTGTCAACATTGACACTACTATCTTTATTCCATAAGATAACAAAGTCCTGATGATCTTTTGTAAAACAAAAGGGAAGGGCTAAAGGCAAGTAAGCCTCTCGCAAAAACACCGATCATAATAAATACCACTGATTATGATCGGTGTTTTTTTATTTGACATAATTACTGCTTTTGTATTACCATTAAGAAAGTCCTAGATTCTTGTTGAGGAACAAGAAGTAAGGGATGTAGTTCTTTAAAGGAGGTGGTATCTTAAAAAATTAGTTTCTGTCATTTTTTCTCCTCTACGACCCTGGTTATCTCCCAGTAAGGCGCAATATAATAAAATATTAATACAATACTTTTATATGCGCTTCTTTTTTTTTGGCATTGACAAAAGATTCATAATATTCTACAATCTTATTGTTCTAGGATCCTAATAGAGTTTCTAGGACGGTATGGCACATTAACGCTTAAGAGGTGATATCAAAAGAACCAAATTTTTCAAAATCCTCATTGGTACGGCAATCATAGAGTATGAGATGTTCAATAAATGAATATATATCTTATACTCTTTTTTTATTTATTTGATTTTTAATTAAAAAAGTCATACAATTATCATATGACAAACTTAGTACTTTATAGAAAATACAGACCATCCAGTTTCAAGGATTTTGTAGGTCAAGAACATGTAATTAAAACTATCACCAATGAAATATCTTCTGGAAATATATCTCACGCCTATTTATTCTCTGGACACAGGGGAACGGGCAAAACTACTCTAGCAAGGCTTTTTGCTAAGGCAATAAATTGTCAAAACCTTAAAGGATCAGAACCATGCAACAAATGCTCTTCTTGTGTAGAGATAAACGAAGGCAAGGCAGTTGATATTATAGAAATAGATGCTGCTTCAAATAGAGGCATTGATGAAATAAGGAGCATTAGAGAAAGTATTAAGTTTGCACCTAACTTCTTAAAATACAAAGTTTTAATACTAGATGAAGCTCATCAACTATCAAAAGATGCTGCTAATGCACTTTTAAAGATATTAGAGGAGCCACCAGCTTTTGCAGTTTTCATACTAGCAACCACTGAGGCGCACAAAATGATACCGACCATTGCTTCAAGGTGTCAAAGGTTTGATTTCTACAAACTATCATATGATGAAGTTATTAAAAAACTATCTACCATATGTAAAAAGGAAGGGATAGAGATAGAAGATGGGGCGCTAAAGATAATAGCTTCAGCATCAGAGGGCTCAATGAGAGACGCAGAGGGAATACTTAATCAAGTATTAAGCTTTTTGCCGGGAGTGAAAGTTAAAGAAGAAGATGTGCAGGTTCTTTTGGGGATAGTTAGAACAGATATTATTACTGAATTAACAGAGCACTTAATTAAGAAAGACAAGGCAGGGGCATTGAAGTTTGTTGGTGAACAAATTGAAAAGGGAATTGACTTGCCTGAATTTACAAAAACACTAATTGAATACTTAAGAAAGTTGATTATTTTGAAAATTGATGCTAATTTAATAGGGTCAATAATGCCTGGAGAAGCAAAAGAATCAATCGCTAAAGCAAAACAACAGTCAGAAAGTTTTGACGAGGGAACATTAAAAAGAACTATTGAACTTCTTTTAGAAGCTGAGAATAAGAGTAAGTATGCATCAATACAGCAACTTCCTTTAGAGCTAGCAATAATTGAATCAATAGGGATAGATTAACATTGTGGGATCGTCTAATGGTAGGACGACGGACTTTGACTCCGTTAATCTAGGTTCGAGTCCTAGTCCCACAGCCACTTTGAGCGCGACACGAGACGCGTCCAAACATTATTAATTATTAAACAAATTTAAATTGCAGTTAATCGCTAAAGGTATAAACCAAGACTATAAAACCCATTATGTTTATATAAAATGTTTATCAGGATTAATTAATGACTGTTCTTTGATTTGTAATAGTAGAATTAATAATAAAAAATTACCTCTTTTAAATAAAAAGGGAAATCTAATTAAGCTTACGAAAAAATCTCTTAAGGATGAGTATAAGATTGTTTGCGAGGATGATGAATATTCTTATGCTTGTACGTCATGGCTTCCAGTTAAAACATATTATTTATTATTTAATCAATTTTTAACTATAGAATATATAATTAAAGGAGAAGAAAATATTTTTAATATTTCTCATACTAATTGTTTAAAAAATTTTACCGATAAATTAAAAGAAAAAGAGATAGAATTTTCTAATACACTTTTAAATTATGTTTTTGATAAATCGATATTAAACTATAGGAGTAAAATACCTGGGGCAAACCTTAGCTTTGATACCGACCCCAAAGTTCTTTATAGGCTTATAATGAAGAAAGTGGCTGATTATAAATTAAAGGATTGGAAGAGAAAGAAAAATATTAAAAATTTTTGTTCTAGAAAAAACAAACAAAGAAAGCAAAATTTTTTAGACGGATTAAGAGTGTCAATTTTTGATTTTTTTTATTGTATGAGAATTAGAGCTAATTATAAAGATTTTGACTTTATAGATAATGTTTCCTTTAATGAAACAGCTAGCTATTTTAAAGAATATTATGATTTTTCGTTAAATTTTTTTGATTTATTTAAAAAACTAGAAGAAAATCTTATAAAAAAGAAGAATTAAATATTTTTATAAAATAGGAATCGTAAAATAGCTTTAAAAGAAGCGAAAAATGTGATACATTAAAGAAAAATAAAATATGTTTTATAAAGAATTCTATGAATAGTAATCAAAAAAATAAAGAAGAGTTAAAAAATACATTTCAAAGGAAAAGTATCATCAATATGCTTCCTAAGGTTGTAACCGAAGGTAGACGTGAGGCTAATAAAATTTTAGAGAGACTTTCTTCTGATAGTAAAATAAATTTACAAAATAATGAGCTTGTTATTTCTAGCAAAGATAGTAATTGCCAAGGATGGATAGAGGATTTAGAAAGAAAAGAAAGAATAAAAGATATTGATAACAATGATTGGTTGAATCGTTTAATTTACGGAGATAATTTATTAGCAATTCAAGCTTTGCTAGCTGGGGATAATGATACACCGAGTTTAAGGGGAAAAGTTGATTTAATTTATATTGATCCTCCTTTTGATTCAAAAGCAGATTATCGTACAAAAATAGAACTTCCAGGAACTAATATAGAACAAAGACCAACAGTCATTGAGCAATTTGCTTATGCAGACACATGGAGCACAAATTTAGGGGGAGAGGAGATTAGAGGAACTTTGGCTTATTTACGTTATATGTATCCAAGACTAGTTTTAATGAAGGAATTACTTAGTGAAAAAGGTTCGATTTATGTTCATATTGATTGGCATATTGGACATTATATGAAGATTATATTAGATGATATTTTTGGAAAGGAGAATTTTGTAAATGAAATTGTTTGGTTCTTTCCTGATGTATTAGGCAGGAGTGATAAATATTATGCAAGAAAACATAATATTATTTTATGGTATCGTAAAAATGAGAATTATATTTTTAATGCTGATGATGTTCGTGTTGAAATTTTAGAAGCCAGTAAACAAAGATATGCAGCGAAGACTCCACGTAAATTTGGGAATAATATTTATGATGATTTAAGTTTTATTGAAAAAGGGAAGGTTCCCGAATCTGTTTGGCAAATGAGTACCGTTAAAGGTAATTCTAAAGAAAAAGTTAATTACGATACACAAAAACCGCAAGATCTTATGGATCGAATAATATTAGGATCAAGTAATAAGAATTCCATTGTCTGTGATTTTTTTGGAGGATCAGGAACTACGGCTGCGGTTGCTGAAAAATTAGGAAGAAGATGGATTACTTCTGATATAGGAAAACCATCGGCAATGATTATGAGGAAAAGATTAATTGATCAAAATGCAAAACCTTTTTTATATCAATCAATTGGAGATTATCAAAAAGAGACTCTTTTTGCTACTCAAGGGAGTAAGTATAGAATTGGAGATTTAGCTCAAGTTGTTTTAGGATTATATGGTGCATTACCGCTTTCAGCTGAAGATAATCCAGGAGGAAATCTTGGAAGAATTGCAAAAACAAAAACGTTAGTTTATGCAGATAGTCCTAATCGTGTTTGTGGAATAAACACCTTAAAACGTGCTCAAGAATTAAGAGATAATCATTTAGGCGGATTTGATAAAATAGTTATTCTTGCTTGGAATTTTGTTTCTGATATTGGACAAATAATAGAAGGTTTAAATGATTCAAAATTGGAAGTTCTTATTATTCCACCTGATTTATTAGACAAGTTATCTTCAAAATCAAACTTTAAAAAACTTTCAGCTCAAGTTTGTGTTGATAATGACGGAACAGTCCATACACCTATTCGTTTTTCTTCTCTTCAATATTTATCAATAAAAGATATTCTTAAAAAAGATTTAAATGATGAAGAAGAAATTTATATAGAGTTAGATAATTATATGGTACTTTCTCCGGATGCATTGCCATTAGACCAAAAGAATAAGGAAAAATTGCAAAAAGTTATAGCCGAGGATCCACTTGCTCTTATTGAGTATTGGAGTATTGATCCTGATTATGACGGAAAAACTTTTCGTTCTTTATGGCAAGATTATCGTCAAAATATCGAAAATGATGGAGACGCTTTGCAGGTGATTAGATATGCAAAGATTCGTGTTCCTAAAAAAAATGGAAAAAGAAAAATATGCGTAAAAGCAGTGGATGTATTTGGTTGGGAAAGTGAAGTAATAAAAGAAATTTAAAAACATGAAAAATTTACCATTACAATTTGCTAAAGACATAACTAACAAAGTAAATGAATCTTGGAATAATGGAGAATTTTTAAATTCGGTAACTCCTACAACATATGAACTTTTGACTTATTGGTTTTCTGAAAATCATACTCAAATTAGAGAAATTAATTTTCATGAAGGTCAAAGACAGGCTATTTTAAATATCATTTATTTACATGAAGTTTTAAAAGCTCCTAATATATTTTCATGCTACAAAGCTATTTCTCCAGATTTACTTATTGATAGAAATTTAAATTTAGAAGCTCTAAGCGAAGAAAAATATAGTCATCCTAAGTATTGTGTTAAAATGGCAACGGGTACTGGAAAAACATGGGTTCTTTCAGCTTTATTGACTTGGCAATATTTAAATGCAAAGAATGGAGAAGATGGTAATTTTAGTAAAAATTTTTTAGTTGTTTCTCCTGGATTAATTGTCTACGAAAGATTATTAGATGCTTTTATTGGAAAAGAGAATGAAGAAAATAATGAGCGTGATTTTAATACATCTGATTTTTATCAATTACAAGAGTTATTTTTGCCAGAACAATATAGACAAGAAATGTTTGGTTTTTTACAGTCTTCGCTAGTAAAAAAGGAAGATATTGGAAAAAAAGTTACAGGCGATGGAATGATAGCTATAACAAATTGGCATCTATTGTCGGGAGTAGAGGAAAAAGAACAAGAGTTAGATATTAGTGATCCTAGTCGGATTATAAAAAATATTGCACGTCCTGGAAAATCATCAGGAAATGATTTGAATGTATTAGATTCTCCAAGAGAGGGAGAGGTTTTAAATTTTTTGAAAAGCATAGATGATCTTGTAGTTTTTAATGACGAAGCTCATCATATTCATGAAGTAAGAAGAATGGGAGAAGTCTTAGAAGTTGAATGGCAAAAAAGTTTAACATATATTTCAGAGCTAAAGAAAAATAAATTTATTCAAATTGATTTTTCAGCAACTCCATATGATCAAATCGGAACCGAAAAAATATTTTTTCCTCATATTGTTGTTGATTTTAATCTTGAAAATGCAATTAAGAAAGGTTTTGTAAAAACTTTAGTTTTAGATAAAAGAAAAGAAATAGCAACAATGGAACTTGATTTTAAGGCCGAACGTGATGAAAACAACTCTATTGTAGGTCTTTGCGAAGGACAAAGAGTTATGCTTAGGGCGGGATTGAAAAAACTTAGAATTTTAGAAGATAGTTTTGGTGAGATTTCTGATAAACACCCTAAAATGTTAATTGTTTGTGAGGAAACGGAAGTAGTTAGTTATGTTACAGAGTTTTTAAAGTCAGAAGGTTTAGATACTGAAGATATAATAGAGATTCACTCTAATAAAAAAGGGGAGGTTGGGCAAGAAGAGTGGCAAAACATTAAGAATAAACTTTTTCATCTTGATAAAAATAAGAAACCAAAAGTTGTTATTTCGGTATTAATGTTAAGAGAAGGTTTTGATGTTAATAATATTTGTGTAATTGTTCCATTAAGGTCAAGTCAGAGTGGAATTTTACTTGAACAGACTATTGGAAGAGGTCTTCGTTTGATGTGGCGTGAGCCTGAATTTAAAGAAGAAAAAGATGAAAATCGTCATATTCTTTTGAATAAAAAAATGAATCCTATAAATTATTTAGATATTTTAAGTATTGTTGAGCATCCTAATTTTATCAAATTTTACGATGAATTGATGAAAGAAATTCCAGTTGGTATGGATGATAGGGATATTGAATTAGGAGATAATTTAGTTGGGGACATTATAACACTAGGACTTAAAAAAGACTTTGAGGAATACGATTTTTCTTTTCCAATAATTATTAGAGAAGCAGAAGAAGTTTTAAAAGATCAAGAATTAAGTTTTCAAAATTCTTCTTCACTAAACCTACCATTAGAAGAGTTAAAAAAGTTAATAGGAAAAGGGGAACATTTTATATCAGAAGAAGTTACTAGTGGTGTTCGTTTTGGGGATTATAGTATTCAAAATGGTGTTATATCTGCTACTAGTTATAATGATTATATTGCGAGGCTAGTAAATCGTGTATCTGTTTTGATTAATGATCCTATTTCTAGAAAAGCACACCCAAAAGAGAGTGTAAAATATCCCATGATCCAAGTTAATTTTTCTAGGTTAGCAAATGTTATAGATGATTATATACGAAATAATCTTTTTGGTAAAAAATTTAATCCTTTTGAAGATGAAAATTGGAGAGTATTATTAATAGATTATGTTTCCAATTATATCATAAAACAATGTTCTCGTTTGATAATTAATATGCAAGAAGTCGACGTTATTGAAACTTCAGAAGTTATACTGAAAAAAATATCAGAAATTAACAAAATAAGAGTTAATGAAAAATATTCAATCGATACATCTAAAACTATTTATGAAAAAACTCCATTTCCTTCAAATAGAGGAGGATTTGAAAAAGATTTTATTGGATTTGCTGATAATTGTTCTAGCGTAAAATCATTTGTAAAAATTATTCCCCATGTTCATGGTTTTATTCGTTTGAGGTACATAAAAGACGATGGACTAATTCATTATTATTATCCTGATTTTTTATTAAGAACAGAAAATAATGAAATTTATATGATTGAAACAAAAGGGGATGATCAAATGATTCATCCAAATGTGCTAAAGAAAAAAAATTCAGCATTATATTGGATCAATAAAGTTAACAATCTTTCTTCTGAAAAAAGAGATAATGCAAAATGGAATTATGTTTTACTTGATCAATCCTTATTTGATGATTGGAGAAGAAAGGGGGCAACTATGCAAGAAATTTTAGATTTCGCTAAGTTAAGAATCCAAAAAGAAGCAAAAGGATTGTTTTGATTATATTATATCTCTTCTATATAAATTTGTTTATCTTTTAAAATAAGTTTATTTCTTAAGCAAGAAAGCAATTCTCGTTTTTCTTGTTGCGAACCTTCCTCCAAAATAAATTTAAGATAATTTTTAATATCAATTTGGCTGATCTCGATTTTTTGAGATTTTTTGTTTGAAATTAATCTTTCAAATTTTTTAAATCTCTCTATTTCATCTTTAATCTTTTCTTTGATACAAATCTCGTCTATATTAATTTGTTCAATTAATGTTTCTAATTGTTTAATCAACTCTTCTTCTCTAATATATCCGCATTTGCAATTTTTATCTCTAACTTTGGTGCAGGTGTAATAGATATAACTTTTGATTTCTCCGGTTTTAAGTTTTTTATACTTTTCATCAGCTGTTACTCCAGAACCACATAATCCACAGGTTAAGAGTTTAGTGAAAGCAAATTCTTTTGTTTTTCGATTACAATTAGTTTTGTTTTTAATTTGAGATTGAACTTGATCAAACAGTTCTTTGGTTATTAGGGGTGTATGTTTGCCTTGATACCAATTGCCACTCTTTTTAGGATATTCAAAGGTTCCATAATAGAAATGATTTTGAAGAATTAGATAAATATTGCTTAATGTTAAATATTTTCCATTTAAAGTTTTAAAATCGATATTATATCTTAACCAATTATATAGCTGTCTTCCGCTCCATTTTTCATAAGCTACTTTCTCAAACATTTTTTTGATGATGGGAGCCCTTTCTTTATCAATAAAGGTTTTACATCTTTTATCAAATTGCTTTTCTTTTAAGTATCCAGTTGGGGCAGGGGCGGGCCATAATCCCATTTCAACTCTCGTTTTTAATCCTCGCTTAACATTTATACTCTTATTATCATTTTCTAGTTTAGCTTGAGAACATAGAATCATTAGAAGAAATTTTTCACTTGGACTATTAGTAAAACATTGTCCGTAAGTTTTAATTTCAACAAGTTTCTTTTGGTCCATTAAATCAACTAATGATCCTAAATCTCCAGCGTTTCTGCTTAATCTGTCAGGAGCCCATGTTAGAATGGCATTATATTTATCTTCTTTAATGCCTTTTATTATTTCTTCGTAAACAGGTCTTTTCCCTGAATCTTTAGCAGAATGAGATTCTCTCTTTATATCAATAATATTGAGATTTTCTTTTTCTGCTATTTTAAGCATTTCCTTAACTTGCGATTCAATAGAAAGAGATTGTCTTTCATCTTGTTCTGTTGATTTTCTGCTATATAAGCAGTATTTTGTTTGAATATTTTCTTCTATCATATTTTAATTATGACAGAGGATGTTAGTTTTGCTAAGCTTTATTCCGGTTTATTTTGATCCATGTTTTGCCATTGTTCTAATATTTTTCTTTTTTCTTCTGTTTTTTCATCTAATTGCTGAATAATACTTTTGTCATGTGGTGAAAGACTTTTTTCTAGTCTGTATTTTATAGCCTGCCAGTATCCATTTTTAATTAATGAAAAATATTGAGCATTTGTTAAATCATCTATATTATTTTCTCCGTTGTTCGATGCCTTATCCATTTTTTCTGCAAATTCCTTACTTTCTTTTCTCCATCGATAAACAGTATTCCTAGATATGCCTGCCTTGTCACAAGCTAATTTTATGATGGGAATTTCTTCTAGTTGAGAAAGAAAAATTTTACGTTTATTTTTTTTCATAATAATTATGTATTATCTCAATTTTTTTATTTGTTAGCTTTTCGAACCTTTTAATAGCAAGGTCACAAAAGATTGGTTCTATTTCCAAAGAATAAACTTTTCTTTTAAGTTGTTCTGCGCAAATCATTGTGCTGGCTGATCCAGAAAATGAATCTAAGATAATATCTCCAACTTTTGTGCATCTTTTAATAGCTTTTTCATGTAATTTAGGAGGCTTACTTGTTGCATGTTCCATTTCATTACTAGGCAATCTTTTAACTGCCCATATATTTGAAAGCTCATCAAATAATGCATTCCCATTACTTAATTCTTTATTCATAACTTCATTGAATCCTTTAAAGGAGCCAGATAGAAAAGGAGAACCCATTGTACCGTACGCACACATTTCGATACATTTATTAAATGCTATCTTTGGGGTGGGGGAAGCATTATTCTTTAACCATACATTCAATCTTCTATTTTTAATTCCTAGCTCATTATATAAAGTCTGAAAAACCCAAACCCATGCCTCGTCACACCAATAAAAACAATGAACATCTTTATCTACTGCAGATAATGCAGAAGTCAGGCTTTTCCTTATAAATTCCTTATATTCTTCTGCAGTTTTATTATCATTAACGGTTCCTCCGTAATTACTTTTATTGCCCACACCTTTATCATAATTTAAACCAATATTAAAAATTGGATCACTGTAGATCATTGATGTTTTTTCACTTCCGAATAGCTTTTTAACAGCTTCTTCATCTGTTGAGTCGGCACATAAGAGTTTATGTTCGCCTAATACAACGAGATCTCCTAATCGTGTTTTGGGTTCTTTTATCTTTTTAAGTTCTTCTTCGACATTGAAATTATCGTCATCTGATTCAAGTACATTATCCCAAGCAGACTGAAGATCGTCTTCCTTAAAACCAAGATCTATAAGCAAGTCTTTTTCAAATAGTTCGTTTAATTTAGAAAAATCCCAATCTCCGCCTAAAGCGTTGCTTAGTAAAAGATATTTTTTAGATTCGTTTGAAGTTAATTTTCTATTAGGAATTCTTACATCAATCAATTCTTCTCCTCGATTTAAAAGCTGAAGGGCTTTAATCCTTTGATGTCCTGCCAATATTTGTCCGTTAAGATCAATTACTGGAATCTCAACTAAGTTAAATTTATCAAGACTATTCTTAAGGTCAGACATTTGCTTGTCTGTAATAACTCGAGGATTGATTTCTTGAGGAACAAGATCATTCACTCGTTTTTGCACTGTGTGCCATTGTAATTTTTTCATACAATTTATTTACTCATTGTTAATAAATGTATGGAATAAACAAAAAACCTATCCCACACACGAAATAGATTGAAGGTTGACATCCCTCAAACATTTCTTGCGCGGAATAGGCATGATTTTCAAAATGATACGCTATTCTTCTTTTTACTACGCACTAAATTTATATTTAATATATTAATCCCTATTTTTATTTTTTTCAAGTCTTCTTAATATTCTTTTTCCATTTTTACTTTTTACAAATTCTTCCGTATCTTTTCCTGCCAATATAGGTATTCCGTCTTTGGGTAGGGAAACCAATGTTCCATATCCTTCTTTTGCATTTTCTTGAACTAGTTTTATAAATTCAGGATCTCTCTTAAGTGATTCCATTAGAAAAAACTTATCGAAAGAGTTAGTGTGTTCAATGCTTCCATATATTCTTCCTGGTTTTTCCATATCCATTGATTCTTTAATCTTTTTGCCTGGAGATTTTGTAGCTTTTTTCTTTGTTGTGTGTAAGGCAATATCGCTTACTTGAATAATTCTATATTTTTTACCAGCTTGTTCTTTAAATGGTTTTACTTTTAATTGATAATTCATTATATGTATTTTAGCAAAGCATGTGTAAAATGTCAAATACTTATTTAAAAACTCTTGCAAACTTTTTATATTTTGCTATTATAATAATATGAATAATTTAAATATTAAACAGAAAAGACTATTAGATTTGATTGCAACGCATGATAATTTCGGTTCGCTTAGTCTTAGAAAGATGGCTGATTTATTAGGCGTTTCTGGTAAACCGCAAATTGTAAAGTATCATCTTGAAAAATTAGTAGAGAAAGGATTAATTCAGATGAATTTAAAAGAAGGAGTAGTTAAGATAGTAAAGAAAGGATACGATAAAGCATCTAAAAGTCCTATTTATTCCTTGCCAGTTGTTGGATCTGCCAATTGTGGGGAAGCAACCATATTTGCAGAAGAAAACATCGATCAATACTTAAAAATATCATCCTCTCTTTTACCAAGGAATAAGAAGAATTTATATGCTTTAATCGCAGAGGGTTCTTCTATGAATAAGGCAAGGGTTGGCTTAATGAATAAGAGTATTGAAAATGGGGATTATGTTTTAGTCGATAGTGAATATAAGAATTATAGAAATGGAGATATAGTTGTGGCTGTAATAGACGGAATGGCAACTATTAAAAGATATAAAGAAGATAAATTTAATAATAGAATCGTTTTAGAGCCTGACTCAACAGAAAAACACCTTCCGATATTTATTCATGAAGAAGATAATTTTTTACTGTGTGGAAAGGTCGTCGGAATTATTAAAAGTTAATTATAAAAAAGATGTTTTAATTTATATGTCTAAAATAATAAAAAGAATTATTAAGCCAGATAAGTATTTATCATTAATAAAATATGGTGATGAATTTTATGTAGCTTTTGAGGCAAACGAGGAAGATATAGATTTGCTTAAGAAGATAGGATTCAATTCTCTGACTTCAGGAGAAACAGTTTTACCTGCTATTTTTGGAAGAATTTCAAGGTTTAATGCTGAGGGAGAAGAAGAGATCTGTAAAGATTTGCCCAAGGAAACTGTTTATTATCCAAAAGAGTGGACAGTAAAGGACTGGGGAGGGCATGAACATACGGGGGTGAGTTATGTTCCTTATAAAAGATATCCTCGCGATTTTATTTCTCCTCCAAGCTTAGAATTAAAGATTATTGAAAAGAACGGGAAAAAGTTTATTATTTCTAAAAAGTTTAAAAACATAAAGGAAAATTATAAGGACATAAAACATGTAATGAATTTATTTTTAGAAATTTTTAAAGATATGCTAATCATTAAGGATGATATGACGATTCCTTATAATGCTAATTTGGTAAGGGTGAATTGGAAAATGCTTCCACCTGGCGTAAGTCCATGGGAAAAATTTAATGAACAAGTTAAGAAAATTACAGAAAGGGTGTCAACCGGAAAGAAAAGAATGTTTAAAGAAAGGTTCGATCATCTTGAATCTTATCATCCGGAAGAAATTGCTATTGGACTAGGAGGATTTACTGGTTATTTAATGTTTGGCTTTAAGAGTAAAAATATTTACTTACTTGAAAGTTTGAAATATGGAAATGCAACTTATGTTTTAGACGCTAACTGGGAGATTATTTCTAAAATGAGTAAAGCAGAAATTTTGCAGAATAATTATCAAAAACAAAGGATTGTTCATCGTGATATATGGAGTGATGAGATTGATAATTTATTTAAAATTTAATGGAAAAAATGATATCAAAAAAACAATTAGAACAATTTAAAAAATTATATAAAAAACATTTTAACGAGGTTCCGCCTGATTAAATTGCGTTAGAGAAAGCAAATAGTTTATTAAATTTGGTGAAAATTGTATACCTACCAACAACTAAGAGGATTGTAAAAATTAAAAAATAGTATGTTATGTTTTTGATAAGCAAATAGAAAATTAAAAGTTATTATTTTATGAATAATAAAAAAAGATATATAAAAATTTTTAATCAAATTGATAAAGATTTATCTGAAGTTATAGAAGAATTTTTTGTTACACTTAATTTAATTAAGGAGGATAAAAAATTGGTAAAGATGAGATTATTAATAGCATTTTCTTTTTTAGAAGTAGTATGTGGGGTATATAATCAATTCTATGGATTACAACTTACGGACAAGGCATTGTTAAAAAAATTTATAAAAAATTACTGTTTAATTGATAGAAATGAAATTTATAATGATCATCCTTATTTAAATAAAATAAACGAAATTTATTTATACGATCTTCGTTGTTCTATTACTCACGCATTTGTGTTGCCGGAACATAAAGGAGAAGAGTTTATTATGATAGTGAATGGGGACGAAAAACATGAAAAAGTAGAAAGAATGAATCGAGCTTTTTCAAAAAAAGGAATAAAATCTATTTTTATTAGCCCTTATTCGTTATCAAGTCTTTTTTTAAAGGCTGGAGAAATATTTATAAAAGAGATGCGCGACAAACAAAATAATCCAACAAAAGAGGATCTGGATGCTATAAATAGAGTTGCTAAAGAATTTTTGAGACGTGGAGCAAAAATGATACCGTTTTGAAAAATTAAAAATTTGTCACTTTTATTACTTTTACTTGGAAAAATAAAACATTATGAATCTTAAACATAAGAAAAATCTTCTCATCCTCAGAGATGACATCAAAAGAAAGAATGCGATCCGCGATAGGTTCAAAAAAGTTCGAGCACAGTCAATCACTCCCGCTCAAGCTGTTCTTTTTAACGCCCTAAAGTTGTTGGCAAAAGAGTATGCTTTCAAGGTTGTTAAAGAAAGAGAAATATACACCCGAAAAGGTGTTCGATTTGCCGATCTTTTTATAAAGAAGTATGGGTTAATAATTGAAGTCGATGGCGGGTATCATTTTACTCCTAAGCAGATTGAAGAAGATAAGCGCCGAGACGAGGAGATATGGAGTAAGAAAATGATAATTACCTTGCGGTTCAAGAATGAAGATGTCATGGGTAATATAGATGGCGTGCTGATATCAATTAGATCAATGATAGCGAGGTTATCCGCATTATCTAATTACAAGTCTCCCGGCAAAGGTGCAAGGAAGCTTCGGAATACGCTTGCGCGAAAGAAAATTTATACCGAACTAAGTGCTCAAAGGCCGTCAAAATGATGAAAGTATGAAAAACAATATTCAAAAGAGGGAGGATGCTGAGAAAGTAAATTTGTTAGAAGTTGAAGATTTTTAAATTTTTTAAACGAGTAGAAAATATATCAAAAGAAAAATTAGAAGAGTTTAAATTATTATATAAAAAACATTTTAATGAAGATTTGTCCGTATAAAAAGCAAATAATTTATTAAGGATTACATATAAACCATTGACTAATGAAGATTGTATAAGGTTAGGGATTAAGAAAAATAACGAAAATAATGAAACAGGAATTTGAAATAAAATTTGATGATGAAGACGATCTAAGAGTTACCACAAGGGAGAGTGGCTATTTGGAATTTAAGCAATCTTTTGATTGGAGGTCTCGTGAAGAGTATGCAAAAAGTATGATAGCTTTTTCTAATAAAAACGGTGGATATATAATTTTTGGAATATCTGATAGGCCAAGAATTTTAATCGGTTTAAAAAATAATGAATTTGAAAATTTAGATGAAGCAAGAATAGCGGAATATTTGAATAGTTTAGCTTCTCCAGAGATTGAATTTGAGAAAGAAGTACAAAAATTAAAAGGATTAAAAATAGGGATTATTCATGTTTTTGAATCTGCTGAGAAGCCTATTATAACCACAAAGCATGGCAAGGAAATCAGAGAGGGAGAAATTTATTATAGATATAATGCTCGAAAAGAGAGAATTAAGTATCCAGAATTAAGAAAAATTTTAGAAGATGCTAAAAGTAAAGAAAGAAAGGGTGTGCTTGAACAACTCAGAAAGATATCAAAAATAGGATTTTCTGACATAGTTTTGTTAGATTTAAAAGAAGGTACAATGGGAGGAGGAAATAGTTTAACAATAGATGAGGATTTGCTTAAAAAGGTAAATTTTATAAAAAAGGGAAATTTTAAGAAGAAAGGGCATCCAACTCTTAAATTAATAGGAGAAGTTTTGTCTAAAAAAATAAAGAATGTGAAAATTAGTAATGATGAAAATGCTATCACAGTTAAAATTGACGAAAAGGATTTAAAAGAAAATTATTGGGGGTACTATGAATTAATTAGCGAATTAAAAGAAAGATATAGGGATTTTAAAGCAGATAAGCGTTTTCGTGAAATTCGTAAAAAAATGATTGAAGATGGTCTTGTTTATTTAAGACCTAATAATCCTAAAAATCTAAAAGGGCAAACAACCTCCTTTCATCCCAAAATTGAAAGTTTAAAGGTATTTGATAAATACTATAAAAAGATAAACAAAAAATAAAAATTATGGAGTATTATACATATTTTATTTATAATAAAAAACAAATAGGTAGCGCTTCGGGTATTTTACCTATACAGAAAGACATGTTAGTAAAGTTACATGGATATGAGAACGATAATTTTATAGTTGATCATTTGGTTTTTAAATATGATCACCCTGACACAAATCCGGGACTATATGTTTATTTAGAAAAATAAAATAATTAATATGTTGGTGGTTATCTTGATATAACTTTTGGGTAACATTTAGTTATAAATTAATGATTATTTTTCAAGTAGAGTTCGAATCCTTACCTCCACCATCTTAGTAATATGACAGTTAGATGTAATTTTTTATTGAAAAAATTGTCACTTTTGTCACTTTTTGATATAATGCGCTCAAAGAGCGTAGAAATTATAAAATTAGAAAAAATTTATAAAGCTTTGCAGGGATTAGCTCTCAAATATTTCTACCACGAAACGCTCAGCCAACTTGAGCTAGCTCAAAGATTATGCTATAATATTTTTATGAAAGATGATGCCAAAAAGTTGGGAGAAAATCTCAAAAAACTTAGAATCAAAAAAGATATTAGCTAAATAGAACTCGCCAGAATATTAGGCGTTGATCGATCTTTTGTAAGTAACGTGGAGAATGGGAAAAATAACCCAACACTCTCAACACTAAGAAAAATTGCTCGTGCACTCGGTGTGTCAACTAGCGGATTATTGAAATAAATTATGAATACAACAAATCAAATTTTAATAATAGTTCCAAGCATCCTAATTCTTTTTAGTTTTTTTGTATACATTTTTTATAAATCTAAAAGATATTCAGATAAATTAGATGATCTTTATAAAAAAATTAGTGAAGAAATAAAATATGCAGTAGCTCCAAAATCTATAGAAATATCTCTTGGTGTAAATGATCTTGTTGATTTAGCTATTGAGGTATGGCGTATGGAGCAAAGAATAAAAGAATCCTCTTCATTAATTACAGAGAATCACAGTAAGGGTTTAAATAATTCAATTGAACGACTTAAGAGGTATGTAGAAAAATATGATATTGAGATTGTCGATTATACAAACCAAAAATTTAACGACGGTCTAAACCTAGAAATCCTTTCAGTAGAAAAAGACGCGTCTATATCACACCCTATTGTGCAAAAAACTATTGAGCCCACAATTTTATGTAAAGGTCAGGTCGTAAGAAGGGCAAAAATAATTCTATTAACAAATAACTAATATGGCTAATCCAATAAACATCCAAATAGGTATTGATCTTGGAACAACAAATTCCTCTGTGGCCATAAATAATAATGGTTCTATTGAGATAATAAAAAAACCAGGAGGAGTAGAGTATACTCCCTCTGTTTTTGGCTTTGATAAGGCTGGCAATAAGGTTGTGGGTCAAAAAGCCTACGAAGCATATTATCGCTACTCATCAAAAGATGAAGAAAAAAACTATAAACCCGAAGTAAAAAGACTTATGGGTACCTCTGAAACTTTTCATTTTGAAAGAGCAGATGTCGAAATGAATCCCGAAGCAATCTCTGCTGAAATCTTAAAAAATCTTAAAGAAGACATTCTTCGAAAATATCCTGATTTTAATACTACTGGTGTTGTAATTACTGTACCCGCAGCGTTTTCTGTTTTACAATCTGAAGCGACAAAGCGAGCAGGTAATCTTGCTGGATTTAAACATGTGGTTCTTCTTCAAGAGCCAATTGCTGCAGCGGTCGCTTATGGATTTAGAAAATCGGAAAATGAAAACTGGCTTATTTATGATTTAGGTGGTGGTACTTTTGATGTTGCCTTGATTGCTTCAAAAGACGGTGCTCTCTCTGTGCTTGGACATAATGGAGATAATTTTCTAGGCGGTAAGAATATTGACCTAGAAATAGTAGATAAGGTAATTGTGCCTAAGATTCTTGAGAAATTTTCGATAAATAATTTTAATAAAACAAATGAAAAATATCGCAGTATTTTTTCTCAACTAAAATTTATAGCTGAAAACGCCAAAATAGAATTAAGTCAATATGATAAGACATCAATTTTAATTGAGAACATAGGAACAGATGACGAAGGAAAGGAGATTTTTATTAACTTCTCTTTTTCTCGAGGAGATTTTGAAAAACTTATAGAGCCATTTATTGATAGAACTATAGAACTTTCAAAAGATACCCTTAAAGATGCAGGTATAAAGAACTCTTCTGTTTCAAAAGTTGTTCTTGTTGGTGGTCCTACTCAAATTCCTTACTTAAGAAAGCGAATTGAAGCAGATTTAAAAATTGCCGTTGATGCTACTGTTGACCCTCTTACTGTAGTAGCAAGAGGTGCGTGTGTTTTTGGGATAAGTCAAAAAATCCCAAAAGAATTTATCGAAAATGATGAACAAAAAGTAAAAGCAGGATCATTATCTTTAAATATAAATCACGAAACATTAACTTCAGAAACTGAAGAAACTATTAGCGGTGTGATTCCAGATTTACAAGGAACTGAAGATGAATATTATATTCAGATTCAATCTGATAGCGGTTCATATAACGGGCAAAAAATTAAATTAAAAAATGGTAAGTTTTTTGATACTGTCTCTGTGGAGGCTAATAAAACCAATCACTATTGGATTTATTTGTTTGATAAAAATGGGAACTCAGTGACTATTGACCCTGATTCATTTTCAATAACACACGGACTCTCTGTCTCTGGTGCCCCGATGCCACACTCAGTTGGTATTATTGTGGTTGAAAAGGATCATGTGAGAAACATAGCTACAAATATAAGTGATAAGATTTTCGATAAAGGTTCAATTCTACCAGTAAAGAAAGTTTTGACTGATTACAAAACATCCAGAAAACTAATAAAAGGAGCTGAAAATAAGCTAGATATTACTCTCGTAGAGGGAGAATCTAAAATTCCAGATCGTAACACTTTCTTGTGTGAGCTTGGAATTAATGGAAAAGACTTACCATACGACTTACCTGAAGGTACACCATTAGAGCTTAGTGTAGAAATGAATGAATCTCGAGAAGTTTCTGTTACAGCATATATTCCTTTAATTGACTTAACTCTAAAAGCTCGATCAACCTCGCAAGATGAAGACATTGAAGTAAAAAATATTGAGTATGATTTAAAACTTCAAACAGAAAGAGCTCAGGTTGTATCAGACACATGTACATCAGAGGAGAAAAATAAACTAAATAGCACAATTAGGGCTGTTAGTTATAGTCTGGCTAATGCACACGCTGATGAAGACGAAAAAAGAAAAGCAAACAAACAACTTAAAGACTTAAAGATGGCTATCGATTTGATGGAAAAGGAAAAAGAAATGCCACAACTCATTAAAGAATTTAATGACAACATAGAAAACACTGAAAAAGTAATAGCTGAGCTCGGTGATGATAAAGATAAAGTAAAACACGAAGACCAAATAACGCAATTAAAAGCAGAGGGTCAGAAAGCTATAACCGATAACGATAAACCTCTCTTAATAAGAGTAAATGAACAAATTTCTGAGTTGAGCACTAGAGCAATATATTCCAACCCTTCTACATGGGCTTATATTTTTAGAAAGTTAACTGATGGTAGTAAAACATTCATAAATGAAAAAGAGGCTGGTTATTATATAGAAAAAGGAAGAAGATCAATTGAAATGGGTGATGTTGATGAATTAAAACGGTGTGTTCATAATTTGCAGTTGCTGCTTCCGTCGGGCGAGCAAGATGCAATGAAAAATAATCTTTCGGGAATCACCCGTTAAATCATATGTCTAATACACTTAAAAACAACGCATATTATATCTTGGGACTCGATGTATCAGCGAGTGAAAAAGATATATCAAAAAGATCAAAAGAAATTTTGAATCGTTTGTTGGCTGATGATACACCTGAGTATGATCTTGATATAGGAATGTTCGGTGATTTTAGAACGGAAGATTCAGTAAAAGATGCATTACAAAGGTTGCAGTCTCAAAAAAAGAAGATCAAAGAATATTTCTTTTGGCTCCAAATTGCTGATAGTGTCGATGAGCAAGTATTGAAGTTTTTGAAAACTAAAGATTACTCTAATGCAATCAAAACTTGGCAAAATGTAAGTGATGGCGACGGTACAAAAAATCTTTTATATAAAAAGAATCTAGCAATTTTACATTGTTTGGTTTTATCTGTTGAAAATAATGAGGAATATCTCAAAGACTCATTAAGAGCTTGGGAAGATTTAATAAATTCTGATAAATTCTGGACTTCTTTTTCTAAGATATATCGACTTCATGACGAACAGACAGCCAGTGAGGATGTTATTAATGATTTCAGAAAGCATGTTGTTGAATTACTTTCAGATATTTATACTGAACTTCATCAAATTCATAAAGATAATAACTATGTAAATGAATTTCAAAAGACTTTTTCTATAAAAGGAGAAAAGATTGAAAAAAATGTATTAGCTCCTGCATATCAAGTAATCAATAAGGCAGTTGAAGGATTGGAAAAAATGGAAGTTAGTAAGGATGGAAAATTTGATAAAGATGAGTCGGAAGTTATTAAAAAATATATTACGTCAGTTCAAGAAGAATTAAATAAACTCATCGACCTAGGTCTATATAGCGATAGTCAAACAAAAATTATGCGTGATCGTGCAGCGAATGCGCTTCGAAGTATTGTTTTAGATCTACATAATAATCTTAGTGAATTAGAAAAATCAAAAAGACTATTGGAAATTGCTGTTAGTCTAGCGGGAACAGATAGTTTAAAAAATAAACTGAAGGGCGAATTAGATCAAATAGAAAAGAATGTTAAGGATGATGCTGAAAGTGTTGTCGTGATAGAGTTGCCTGGGATGTTTAAAACATCAACTATTGTGTTTAAAAATAATTTTCTTGAGTACAATAATAAAAGATTCTTTTATAAAGATGTAGACAGTATAGCCTTTCACTCAACAGCAACTAAACATTCAGTTTATTATATTCCAACAGGAACAACATATGATTACAGTTTTTCATTAAATTCTGGGCAGGAAAACATTTCAATATCACTAAATGCAAGCAAAGATGAAAGCGAAAATAAGGAAAAGTGGGTGCAGTTAATTAGTCTCGCTTCTGCCATGATTCAGCCTCTCATAATAAAAAAGACTATAGATAAAATTTTCAATCGCGGTGAAGAAGTTAAAATCGGTGATGTTATTTTTACAAAGAAGGGATACTACCGCATAAAATGGAAAATGTTTGGTGAAAATGAAAAATTGTGGGTTTACTGGTCAGATACAATATATATACCAAAGATGTTTCAAGGGGAAGTTATTTTATGGGAAGAAAAAGAAGGTAAAAGTACCCAATTTACTTCTGTGTCGATGTCTACACCAAATGCCATTATTATACCTGACCTTGTTCAGGCTTGTTACGATAACCGAGAAGATAAATAATTTATGAAAGATCCAAAAGACCATTTAAATATAGACTTAGACTTTCTGGATAAGAAAGAACCTATTCGTGTTGCACCAAAGCCTGAGCCAAAACCCGAACAAAAAACGGAGCATCCAAAATCTGAAACTCATTCTAGTGGTGGACACAAAAAACCAACCAACGAAGTATCTACTGACACTAAATATAATTGGAAAAAGATTCTAATTGTCGGTGGAATTATCTTATTTTTTGGATGGGCAATCTTTTCTGGAAGTGATGATAGTGGCTCATCTAGTAGTTCAAGTACATACTCTTCAAACAGTAGTAGTGGCGGAACTTTTACAGATGGATCGGGTCAAACATTTAGATGTTCAGATTATCGCTACGATCAAGCAATGGCGATGAAGCCCACGCAGGCAGAATCAGATGCGTTAGATGCTCGTATAAGTACAAGTAATATAGAGAAAAGCCGAGTCGAAAATATGTATGTTGACGAGTATGATCAAGATTCAATAGACTCATACAATTATGCTGTAGATAGTTTTAATTACAAAAATAATAAATTGAAATCAGATCTTGCGGCGTGGGATGCAAAAGTAAATGCGTACAATAATTATCTCGATACTTATTGTACCCCCCAATAAATAAATTTATGTCAACACCAACAAAACCAATTTTATATAACGGATTTACGGTAAGAGATAGTCTTACGGTAAAAAATCGTATAGAAAGAATATTTTTTACAGAAATTTATCATCTTTCGGATGATCAATTTTTATACTTGTTCACCAATTTAAAACCAGAAGAAGTAATTGATCGAGGTAGTGAGTATGATCTTGTTACTCTTAATGTTGAAAATAAGAAATATATTGGCGTAATCATTGCAGAACATTCTCATGATAAAGTAACTAGTATTATTGATGATCTTACAGTGCTTAGAGGTCTTGATTCTGTAGCTGGAATGAAGCCGTTAAAAAATCTTCTTCGGAATGAAGTAATAGCGCCATTATTTGATCCAGAAAAATTTAAGAAATTTAAACTTGGAATTCCGAACGGTATTTTACTCTTCGGTCCACCAGGATGTGGAAAGACTTTTATAGTTAAAAAATTAGCCGAAGAACTCGGATACAATTTTATAGAAATGGCTCCCTCTTCTGTTGCTACTTCGTATGTACATGGTGCAGTTGGTAATATTGGAAAAGTATTTGAAATGGCAAAGCTACAGTCTCCATCAATTGTATTTATTGATGAGATTGAAGGCTTAGTCCCTAAAAGAGAAGAACTAAGTGGGTTTTCTGATATCAAAAAGGAAGAAATTAATGAATTTCTTATACAATTAAATAACGCTGGTCATAATAAAATTCTTGTTGTTGGTGCAACAAATCGTCCTCATATGATCGATTCTGCCATTATGCGCTCTGGTAGAATGGACAAGCGTATTTATATTGGAGCTCCAGATTTTGAGGCACGAAGAGATATGTTCAGATTGTGTCTGTCGGGGCGTCCGTATGATAAGGATATTAATTTTGAAAAGTTATCTGAAATGACTGAAAATTATGTAGGATCTGACCTTGAGTTGATTGTAACAGAAGCTGCTCGAATGGCAGTAGCTCATAATAAGAATTTAATTGATGAAGAAATGCTTATATCTGCAATTAATAAGTTTACACCATCTATTACACCTGAAGAGATTAAGTATTATGAACAGTTTGCTGATCTTGAAAGATCATAATTATTAGCTAATTTAATTATATTTTATGAGCATTTTTTCATGGAAAGTTACCGAAGAAGAGTTTAAAACTCAAGTCGAAAATTACAATAATTTAAAAATTACAGAATCATATCGAGGAATCTCAGCATTACTTGTGCTAGGGTCAATGGTACTAACTGTAATTTTGGCAAAATTTGGTGTAATTTCTTACGATAGTGTTTATTCAGCTATAATTTATGTGCCTCTCGCATACTTTATTTATAAAGGTCATCGATGGGCTCTAGTTTTAGTAATGCTATTATGGACTTTTGAAAAGGGGTGGCAAGTATACGATGCGGTAAATAATTCTGCTTCTGTGATTGTCCCAATCATTTGGTGGTCTATTTTTATGAATTATTTCTTTAATGCTTTAAAAATTGAAATAGCAAAAAATAAGCAAATTAAAGAAAACTAATATGTCGAATATCTCAAAAGACCATTTAGAATACAGAAAACTTTTCTCTAAAATTGCTGCAATCGCTTTACTTATTGCTGTTATACCAATTTGGCCTTATGTTTTTTATCAAATTTTAAAACTTGTAGTATTTGGTGCAGCTGCATTTTCAATTTATCTATATCACAAAGAGAAAGATAAAAAATGGATGATGATTATGATTGCTATAGCAATCATATTTAATCCTATAAATGCTTTATATTTTGGACATTTTTTCTGGTCAATTATTGATCTTATCGTAGCTGTACTATTTTTTAACTCTCCTAAAAACCATTTAAGGCACGAATAATTTTTTAAATTAAAAATAACTAG
>Ga0265294_10002042_pt1 | contig 26729 bp, 28 predicted proteins | sample MunlanPumphouse3_FD_192504 | JGI IMG/M metagenome (GOLD analysis project Ga0265294, IMG submission 192504) | Groundwater microbial communities from a municipal landfill in Southern Ontario, Canada - Pumphouse #3 | ecosystem: Environmental > Aquatic > Deep subsurface > Groundwater | place... | reverse complement strand
CGCTACCACCAGCCATAAAAGTCAGGGTTCAACCTGTGACCACGCCGTTCTAGCCGCCGCCCAAATGGATAATCGCGCCTGTTACGTCGGCTCCAGCCGAGGCCGCCAATCAGTAAAAGTCTTCACCCCCGATTTCGAGCATCTTTACGACAGTGTCAAAAGAAATTCCGAACACCTAACCGGGCATGATTTGATAGCTGCACGTGAGGAGTATATGGACATTTCTCCAAAACAGGAAATGGAAACCGAACAAGAAAAAGAAATGCAGCAGGGAAAAGAAATGAGTTTTTAATCAGGTCTTTTTTTAATCTCAACTTGTGGTGCCAATTTGGCACCGCAAGTCTGTAAATTCTTTAAGGATATCATTCAATTGACGGTTCCCATGGTAATCCGGCGGTGGCACGGGCGCAAGCTGATTCTCGCCCCGGAGAGTCCGATGAAACCTGGCTGGAAATTCAGGATAAGGAATACGGGCCGAGTCCGCTGGCATTGCACCTGACCCGCGCCCATACCTGGGAGGGAATGCTGGAAGCAGGAGAAGCGGCAAGCATCTCGCAACTGGCCGAAAGTATAGGCATGGATCAATCCTACCTGTCTAAAACCGTCAAACTGGTAAACCTGTCCCCTGAAATCCAGAAAATGATCATGGAAGGTACCGAGCCGGAATCCCTGACCCTGGCAAAGCTCCGGCATGAGATTCCCGCCGATTGGAAGGAACAGCGGCGGCTTTTTGTGGACGCGCACGAGAAATGGCCGGATTTTGAGCATCAGAAACAGCCGGGAAATGAGCATTTTGGTGGTCGGGGTGTAATTATGCGTCCGCTGTCCGGGTAAACGGCAAGCGGAATTGCGCAGTTGAAGATGCGTTTGCGTTGGATTTTTTAAAAAAGGGCTTATCTACATGCACTATTTCGACCAGGACGTATCTGTGCAAATGTCTTAACGGCTTCTAGGAGCTTGATCATTTCTTCGGGCACTTCGCTTTTCATCATTGCATCAATGATTGCGGTTGGAGTTACGCTAATCTTGTATTGCTGTTGCAGATGCTCGTTTATATTACTTAACGCATCTTTGCCCGGAATCATAGCCAGTCGAATATCAGGACTATTCCAGCGAACGTCAAACTCATCCAATGCAGCTTCATCGGCAGTGGTCTCATCAACTCCAGGGGATACGGTTTTCTGGAACCGCCGGCGGGAAGATAGATACTGAGAAATAACGTACCTCTTCTTATTTTCTGCGAAGTTCTCAAGGAATGCCTGAATGCAGGGAGCATAACTTTGTTCGCAATTGCTCCTTCTACCTCTATCCGCCACCTTTAATGCTGCAGCCCGATCGATAGCTGATGGTATAAGGAGGAAGTTTTCTATCTCTTTACGATCATGAATATGAACCAAATCACAGAACTTTTTGCAAGCCCGATCTATCGCTTCCACCTCTGCCTGTGACCGGTAGTCGCGATCCAAGACTGCGGCGACAGCAATCTTGTTTCCAAGTGTCGTCTCAATCCCTTTTTTCATATTGCGAATACGTTCTGGATTAAAACCCTCTATGGGAATTACCGCAAAATCGCTACGGTTACCAACTTTAGTATACATCAGCTTACGTGCGAATTTCCCGAGTATCTGGAAATCCTTACCTTCGACAAAAACAGCCCTCCTGCTTTTTGCTAACTGAGTAAGCACTGGATTTAAGTTAGACCCCAATACGGAGAAAACCTCAGTTAGGTCCCACGGTTTCTTAATGCGACGCGCACTTTTCCGTTTTTTGTTAATAAGGACAATATCATCTGCTTCAGCCTCGGTAATGATTTCTGTTGAATGTGTAGCGATTAGAATGTCTGGACCAAGATTTCTCAAAAGTGCAAGTAGTTGTCTTTGTAAATCTGCATGTAGGTAGATATCCGGCTCATCAATCATAAACAGAGCTCTGTCGGTAGATGATTGTACAAGGTGAGTTAACATCTGACACCAGACTTGGAAACCAAAACCAGCCCAACATATTTCTCTTGGGATGCGTTCTTCAGGACAAAACATGTGAAGGCGAGGTTTCTCATAGGTGTAGTCAACTTTAGGTGGTTCAATATCCATTCCTGGCCAAGTCTCTGCTAATATGCAACGAAATTGCTCAAATTGGCTTGGATAGTGATGCCAAATATTGCGGAAATTGCGGGACGCAGTGTAGTTAAACAAAGCTAATCTGGCTGCCTCCTCTCGATAAAGAGTCTCAACTTGATCGACGGGTCCCAGAATAGGAACAAACCCAATAAGACAATTAAAGTTTTTACAAAAAGTAGAAGGACTTCTGGGTTGAACGCCGGTAGTTTCTGCTATCAAATAACATACATTTCTCTCTGGAAAGTACAGTTGCAGTTCATTGCCGTTTGAAATCTTGAAGCGAACTGATGCGGGGCGAGAGTCGTCATAATTATAGAAAACATTTTCCTGGGCAACCGATACACCCTTCAGGTCGACAACATATCCGAATGCACGTCCCTGTGACGTGGGGACGAGTTCAGGTTTACGAGTTCTAGCCTTACGGAATGCAGCAGCAAGTACACGAAAAGCAGCGAGAATTGTGGATTTGCCTGAATTATTAGGACCGACAAGAATGTTAAAGTGGCGAAGATGAAGAGTAAAACGTTCAAATGCTTTGAAGTGATAAAAGTCTATCCTGGCAAAATGGTGTATCTCGCTCATTGATATTTTCCTCAAGCTAACAAATTGATTATTGTTTGTTTTATATATTATTTCGCTAAAAGTGGTATGAAGTTTTTGCCTACGAGATCTGCAACGAAAAATAAAAATAATGGCATTTGGAAAGAATTACAACAAAACAAACTAAAATGTCGTCACCACGACCTCAACTAACATTTTCAGCAACTGGTAACTGTCCACAAGAAGCTGTATGAACTCCGGCAACAGTTACAATCATATCAGTTGACAAATTACCTGTTGTTGTAGGGAGTGCTTCGGCACTGAACTTGAAATATCAACAACAGGAGCGACTAAAAAAGTAAAAAGACAGACTCAACCCCGAGGTAACCAACCTTTTTTATTCCGTTTAGGTTCGGGAATACCTTTTTCTTTGAGATGTTTAAGGAGAACTTGCTCACAGTGTGGAGCCCAGCCATCCCAGTTCCCTTCCCAACATGAATCACAACAAAAGATGCCACCATAGAGTTCCAGTCTATGGCCTTCATGTCGGTGTGGTCCATGCTGATATTGTTTTCCACACACATCACACGAGAACATAAATTTCTTTTTAGTCATGTTTTTTCCTTCTTTTGCAAATAGTTCCCATTCGTGGACAATGGCAAAATTCTGTTTTCATTATTTATTGTTTATTCTCGTCAATACCATGTTTTTGTTGGGCATCTTTATATATTCGGCGGACCAAGGAGCGAAGAAGCAAGCCATATCCATGTACCTTTTCAGTACTTACTTCAAAAGCGTGTCCCTCCTGAAAACCATCATAACGCGCTAAACGGAAATCCGCCCGAGATGAATTATGTATGATACAATTGCGAATAAATGAAATTAAAATGAGGCTATTTTTCTCCTCATCTGTTATAGAGAGGTTAAATTTATTTTGGAGTTCATCAACTGTATCTGCCATGTTTTTGTAAAAAAGTTCGTGAATTTCGCGCTGGGCAATTTTGACTATTAATGTTTCTTTATTAGCACTATTGAGAATTTCTGAATAATCAATTTTTTTTGCTTTTGGAAGCATTTGGGGGCGTTTGCATAGAATTTGCAACAAAAGGTCATTTAAGAAGCTTTCAAAGTATGAATATCCAAGAAGTAATGCGGAATGATTAATCTGTTTGCGATAATTTTCATAAACTGCGGGAAGGGCATCTTTATTCTCGGGAAACCAAGCAAGCCTATGGTCATTCAGAAGCTGAAATACATCTTCACGGGATAATGCAAGAAATGATATTAATGTATCAAGTTGGTCAATTAATTTATCGAGAAGTGTTTTCATAGTTCAGACGCATTTCCAGTTATTTATCATATGATTCTTCATGATGTTTGGTTATATCTTTTTCCGTTATTCAATTCGTTTGAAAATTACTTTCCCTTGATGCTCAGTACTTTGCCCTATTAGCATCTTGTCATTAAAAAACTCTAGCTCAAACAAGACATGTTCATTTTTTTTATGCCGCATATCTTTTTTGTCAAATCCAATCAAATGAAAATAATTGCCGAACAATCTAATTTCCATAGGTTCTGTTTTCTCTATGTTTCTTGCGTTTCGATATTTTAAATTTGCATTCAAATTTTCCCTGCTATTTGAAAAAAAAGTTAAAACACCAGTTTGATTTTCTCCTTTTTCGTCTTTCCATTCTCCATTCCACGTTCCGATGGTCTGCATCATTAAATCAATCTGTTTTTGATTTGGAAGATTGAAATATACCCTCTGCGCATCGCTTAGAGTAAGAGCAAATCCTATTGCAAAATTCATTCCTTTACAAATATCAGGAAAATCAGCATATCCCGATTTTATTGTTTTATTAGCGGGAAATGTTTTCACTCCATAAATATCTGATAAGATATGTGCTAACATATTTAAGGATTCGGTTGCATCTTTTTGGGGATGATTTTGAATTTCCTTTGCATGTACATACTTATTACCAATATCATAGACGCGATGTAGATATTTATGGGTATCATTTCTGAAAGTATCAATATCGCTGAAGCACTTTTTTAAAAATTTCAAAAAAGCGTTCTAAGCTGCTTTTCTTTTGCCCACATGCTATTTTAAAATTATAAGAATTGGTTGATTTGTCAACCTCATAAGACGATTTAATAAAGTTTTTATCATCTAAGCGATCTATTTTTGCTATTATGTGTTTCTCAAAAATACTTCGTTTAATTTGCTTGGGTACTGCAAGAAAGTTTACAAATACTCTAAATATAGGGACTTCTATTAGTTCAAGATCGCCAAAAGGATGAGGGGTTTTAGAAAGTAAATTGTAACATATCATTTCACACACGGTTCTTGACAACGCAATAGATGCTTCATAAAAACCATCTCGGAATAACATTTTGGACTGGAGGTAATATGTAACAGGCTTTACGTTTTCAAAATACATAATATGGGTAATATTAACCCAACGTCTTATTTTTTCGTCGATGTTCTCAATGTACTCATCCTTTAATGCTTTTGCAATCAGTTCATAAGTACAGTCAAGAGGTACTTTCATCTTACTATTTTGGGAGAATTCCTTAATTTTAAGTAACTCTTCAAATTCGGATATATAGTCTGCATCATCCATTATGCACAATAAACCATTATAATAAATTATTTTTCCGTAAGATTTTTGTTAAATACAATTTATAAAATAGCTGTAATTTTTCACTTAACAAGCAATATTTTCAGATTGATTAGTTTCACCCCAGAACTGGAGATTTTTTCGAGCCGATTTTCAGAAGTTATTGATTCATTTCTTCCTGGTAAAACCCATAAACACTGCTAATGTACTGATACTGAATTACAAAGGAAAAGAAAAATGCAATCGGAAATTAATGTGGAAAGTCTGCGGGATCACTTAAGGGAACTTGGGCACGTCTACACAATAGAACGGGAAAATCTGTTAAATACAGTTTATTCCATGGACGGGAAGTATTCTTTGAATGAGCTTTTTCTGGCAGCTCGGAAGCAGGATGCCATCCATGCAAAGTCAACTATTTTCCGTAACATGGGAATATTTCTGAAAGCTGGTTTCATCAAAGAACTCGAAGATTCCGGGAAACGGAAAAAATATGAGACTAATTATTTATAAATTACAAATAGGAAATTTTTGATTATGTCAATGACCAAACGCGCCCTAGTGGTAAAAATAGCTAAAGAGACTGGACTTATTCAAAATGATGTGACAAAAATAGTCCAAATGACCCTGGACGGTATTGCGGGTGAAGTTGCCGCCGGAAATACGGTTGAGTTGCGGAATTTCGGAGTTTTCAAGGTTGTTACTTGTAAAAGCCGCAAAGGCCGCAACCCGAATCAGCCGAAAAATGAAGTAATCATACCGGCACGTTGTGTCGCGAAGTTCCGGGCTGGTAAGGAACTCAAAAACAAAATAGAGGCGCTAAAACCTGAGAAGCTGAAAAAGTAATAATACGGCCAAAATGAGGGGTTCTAATTTAGAACAAAATTCTGAGATTGATAGTTGAAGATGAATAAGATTACCAGCATAACGAGAAAACATATCCTTGAGGAAATCATAAGCCTACCATGGAGTTGGTATGGTCGCTTAAATGAAGTCGATTTTTTGAATCGTATTTGGGATTTAAGTAAATTACCTTCAAAGGATAACCGCTTCAAAGATATGGCAGGCGATATTTGGCAACACAGAATTAATAATTACGATTACTCTACGGATTGGTTTATTACCGACAATCGGTTGGATTTATTGAATACCGATGACTCAACTTTTGTGAAATTTTTGACAGAGATTCTTCATCCAGAGATTGTGGAAAACGCACAGGTAAGAGATGATTTTGCTACGTTGTTCAATAGCCGACTCATCAACGATGGATACGAGATAATTCCCGTGAAATATATTTCAGGAGAACCCGTTTATGAATTGTCAGAAGTTGACTATTCAGAAGTACTCAGAAATATTCTTTTGCGCCTGGAGAGCGGTTGTATAGCAGTCTCAACAAATGGTTCTTTCAGTAGTAGTGAATATAATGCTTTGCGCGCACAATTGAGACGACGTAAAGATTTATATCAGTTGTTGCCTGATTTCATTCATTCATATAATCAAACAGAAGCCATACGAAATAAGATGCAGTCAATTGATAAACATTATGCCGAACGACGAGAGCATATTCAGCAAGCGTTTATACCTGCCTTTCGATTTATTGACAATATGATTGGAATTGCAGACCCGTTCTCAGATACAATACAACATATTGAAAATGGCGAGATTATTGGACAAGGTGGATTCGGAATTGTATATAAGGTAAAGCATAAATATTTAGACCAGAGTTTTGCCGTAAAAATATTCAGAAAGCATCCTTTTTCAACAGGAACACATGATTCTGAACGTTTCTTCAAAGAAGCCAATATTTTATTCAATTTGGCACACCCCAACATTATTCGTATATACGACGTGGGAATATATAATGGAGAACCATTTATTCGCATGGAATATTTCCCTGGGAAAAATCTTAATGAAATATTACGTGATCATGGATGTCTATCACCAATTAAAGCAAATCCTAAACTGGTTGATCCGGTGTGCGACATCTATTCATTAGGAGCTATATGGTATGAATGTTTGCTTGGTCAACCACCCCAAGGAGTCGGCATAGAGGAATCCTTACGAGCCAAACAGTCCATTCCTGCGAAACAGCGGGATATTATTGTACGCTGTCTTCAGTCGGATAATCATAAAGTTTTTGAAAGCTGGGATGAATTGTTGGATTGTTTACAAAAAGTTTGAATAGTCGTTTTCGCTGTTACCTTTGTAACAATAACATTCACAAGGACTGGAATATTTGACTAGAACAGAATTGGAAACAGAATGAGTTAGTCATAGTAACACTGCAATGAAATCGGGAGAGAATAAACATGCAGGAACTGCCGCTGGAAAAAGCTTTCATGCTGCTTGAACCGGGGCCGGTGATATTGATTACCACCCGAAACGGAGATAAAAACAATATTATGACGATCTCATGGCATATGGTCATGGATTTCGGGAGTTCCCCTAAATTTGCCTTGCTGACCGGCCCATGGAATTATTCGTGCGAAGCCCTGCTCAACAATAAGGAATGCGTGATTGCGGTTCCGGCTGTTGATCTTTCGCAAAAGACTGTGGAAATCGGAGTTTGTTCCGGGCATGATATGGATAAATTCAAGAAATTTGAACTGACTCCAGTCAATGGAAAAATAGTGAAAGCACCATTAATTGCCGAATGTCTGGCTAACATCGAATGCCGCGTGAGCGATTACATTGAGAAACACAATATTTTCGTTCTGGATGGCGTTTGTGCCTGGATCGATCCCGACCGTAAGGAGCACCGTACCTTTCACGCGGTGGGAGACGGACACTTCATCGTTGACGGCGACATCCTCGATTACCGCAAGCTGATGGCCTCAAAACTGCCGCCGGGAGTGTGAAAACTCACCATAATTAGGAGATGGGCAAAAAACAGTGAAAAATGTATGCGGATAATATAATTCCTTATTTCCTTTGGATAAGAGAAATAAAGAAAGTTATATAATGGAGAACAGTTCTGGTGTTGTGAATAATTTTAAACACAGGAAAAAAATCTCCAGCTACAAATTTTGCTATAAAGGTAAGCAAAAGTATTTCGGCAAATACTCCACCAAACAATGCCGACTGGAATATCGAAGTAAAGATAAAATCTTTATCTGATTTTGAAATCTCACCTGTTTTTTTAAGTCTTTTTTCTCTTATTCAAAAAATTATTGGGACAGGTTTACTTTTGAGAATAAAAGCATATTGGTATTTGAGTTTTTATGTTAAGTAAGGTATTATATGAATAATACTTCTTTTCACAGTCAACTACTCAAGAGGAGAAAACATGAAAACATATCGGATTATTGTTGTACTATTCCTTGCGTTGATCATCAGTGGATGTAATAGTGTCAAGTTAAAATCGGTGTCAGACTGCAAGCAAACTCGAGCAGACGGGGAACATATTTATACCGTTCAGGCTTCCGGTTCATTTTTTAACCTTGAAAATGATAACATAAAAAAAGATCCTCACGACATTACAGTTGGTGACCAGCACTTCTCAGTAAAAGATGGTGCAGATTATGTCGGCATCAAAAACGCCAAAGTAGTTTATTCGATATCTTACTGGGACTCTGTTTGTGCCGTTTTCAGTTTCGGATTTTATGTCCCGGTTATGATCGAATATACTCCCAGTAAAAAATAATTGTGACAATGCTCCAGGGATGGTAAAATAATGAAAAATACTTTTTCTGTCTTCTTCGATGGAACCGGCAATGGGCCGCAGGATAAATATCCATCGAATGTATTCAAACTTTACAAGTTGTTTGATGCGATGGAAGATAAAAAAAGTTTCTTGCCCCGGGCATTTTATAGCCCTGGACCAGGCGCAAGAGAATATGACGTCATCGCAGGTAACGTAGCAGGAAGCGGAATCTGGGATAATGTGAAGGATGCTTACCGGGAATCAGCCAAGGTGTTCAATCCCGATATCGATATCGCAATCTTTGGATTTAGCCGGGGAGCGTATACGGCCCATCTGTTTGCATGGTTATTGCAATGTTGCGGAATTCCGGCAGATTTATCCAACTGCGATGAAATTGTTGACCGATTCAAAGAGAATCCGGTAGATACTCTGAAAAATTACCGTGAAGAACGAACAACGGTCAACGCCATTCGTTTTTTAGGCGTCTGGGATATCGTAAAAAGTATCAGACCGGACAAAAACTACTATGACGGACGATTGCCGGACATTGTTCAAAACGCATATCATGCAATGGCACTGGATGAGGTACGGAAAGATTTCCCCGTCATGAAATGGGCTTCAAGTCCAGTACTTCAGCAGACATGGTTTGCCGGGGTGCATAGCGATGTTGGTGGCGGCTATGAAACATGTGGATTATCCGACATCACTTTCAAATGGATGTACGAACATATTAAAGAAAATGAATTGCCCTGTTCATCCGTTGCTGATGATTTTTTTCATATGGATTACAAGCAGGATTTAAATGATCCTTTCAAAGACGCCCCGAAGTGGTGGATACGGGGGAAAAAAGCAAGGACTTTTGTACGATCGGAAAATGTCGATATTTCTGTATATTTGCGGCACGAAGTGCGAAAAGACTATACTCCTCAAGCTCACGGATGGCAATGGAGTTAATTGCGGCATTTCCCTTCCTGTTGGACAGCTTTCTGCATTGAAAGTTGAAACGCTGTTTTTCAGTTGGCAAATGCAGAATAAAAAAGACGGTATTTTTGAACTTTCTCAATAGATTGTCCAAAATACCGTCATCATACTACCCCAACTTCAACGTACAAAATCCGGATTCGCTTTAAAAACGGAGCCGGAAAAATCCGGCTCCGGGGTTGAGCTTTATCTGTTTTTGCGGACTTCCGCAAGCGTTTTAGGTTTCCAGTTTAAATCCAGTTCACCGCCGTTCTGAATTATCTCCGTTATGTTTATGCTTCCTAGCTCGGCGTAGAACATGTCCGCTAAACCAAACGCCTGTAACTGTTCCGGTTCTACGTCCCGCTCTATGATAAACCAATCAAAATCCCCGAAAAAATAATGCAGATAAACTATTGCGTTTTCGCCTTTGCCGTCCTGTTCGTAGGTCTTCGGCATGGTTTTTAAAGTATTTTCGAGTTCGTCAAGCAAATTTTTGAAGTAGCTTTTTTCTTCGCCTTTCAGGTTAATTTCGAGAACCGCCAGTTGTTCGGCACTGATAAATTTTTGCAATAGTGAGTTCATCTTCTTATACCTTTTATTTTGATTTTGGATTATGAGGAGCCCCGCAGGGCTCCTCGTCAACGGTTAAGCGGCTTTTTGTTTTTCCTGCTCTTCGAGCTTCTTCCAGCATTTCGGGTCGGGAAGCGCTTCGGTCGCGTCTTCAAAGGCTTTCGCCAAATCAAAAGAGATAAGGGAGCTTATGATTTCAGCCTCGTTCCAACGGGCATCGACGGGACCAGACTGGCCATATTTGAGCTCTCTAACGATTTCTACACTAAGGGCTTCCCATACGGCAGTATCGAGTTTTTCAAAGGCTTTCGCCCGTTCAAAGTTGGCAATACCGCTTTCGCAGTCATAGTTCCGGGTATATTCGCCTTTGTCGAAATCGTAATGAGTAGTGAAAACGTTATCGACTTTCAAACAGGCGATAAGGACGAAAATATCGTCCCTGCAAGGGATTTGATAATCCATTGATTTGATATATTCCATCAGGTTTTCAATGGCTTTGCGCTGGCGTTGCCGGTTTTTCAAAGCCTTGCGTTCATCGAGAGAACGAACTTGCTTTTCTTCCGGCTGAATATCTTCACCGGTGGCCTTGCTGTCGTCCTGATAAACTTCGACATATACGTATCTTCCGGCTTCGGCACCATCGACCATAAAGGCTTTTACTCCGCCATCCTTTTTAGACTTCCGGCACCATTGCCGGCAAGTCAGGACTTCCTCGCTTGAAAACGGGCTGTTTTCCTCGTCGAAATTCCAACGGTCGCTTACGAGATATATTTTTTCTTCCTGCTGACGGATTCTTTCCGCTTCCTCTACGAGAAATTCTTCCATCCTGTGAGCCAAATATTTATGGTTCATGCAAATGGCTTCTTTCGGGGCGTTCATGTTTTCAAAGAGAAAACCGTTATTGATTCTGTCCAAACAGGCTTTACAAGTTCCGCAACCCTGCTCTTTGCCGTCCTTATTCCAGGGTAAATTCACGAGCTTTGCGGAAAAACGCTTTTGGATAAGCTTCTCAAACTTTTTGATACTGGTGTTTTGAGCTTCCTCATAGTTCGCGCAATAGGTGGATATTGAATTTTGTACTTCCTGCGGATAAGTGGCAACCACTTCATAATGACCAATGGAAAAACCGTTAGAATCATTATTTTTCATGAGACGTTTCCAGTCGGCAGTCAGGTTTGACAGGTTAATGCGCCGGGCAACCCATTGCGGTTTTTTACCGAGAGCGTTTGCCAAGTCGCCAACCGTTTTAAATTTGTCTTTCAGATTTTCGAGTTTCTCAACTTCTTCCCAAAGAGTGAGATTTACCCGTTCGTGATTTTCGGTAAAGGCGATTAAATCAGCGTCACCGTCAATGACGGTCAGTTCGGGAGATTCCCCGCCGATAACCAGTTGTTTTTTATCGAGAATGGTGGTCAGGGCTAAAAAGCTTTTTCTTCCGGCTACAACCTGATATTTGAATTTTTTATCTTCGACAGGCTGGATTTTGACCGAATGAATAAGCCCAACGTTTTTAATGCTTTCGGCTCTTTCCTGTATTTCCTGTTCGGTGGTTTTGCGGTCGAGTTCGCATTTGATGGTTTCAACTGCGACGAATGAGGTGTTTTGCTTTTCAGACATTTTAATATCCTCTTTTTGAATGTTTTCGGACTTGGATTCTTCATGAGTAACTTTTTTCCTGTCGCCAGGAACCTCATTACTTTTTTTCCTGTTGACTTTGCGATTTTGACGGTTTGATTTAACCATAACTGACCTCCTTAATTTTTGGCCCGGCCCCTTTGACCAAGCCTTCGCTCTCAAAAGCGTCGAACGGTTTTTACAGGAAGATTTTTAAAGCCCGCAGGGTAGCCGCAAAGCGGATATTTTAGGGGAGAACTCCGCCGGAACGCCGGAGTTGACCCGGTTGAAAAAAATTATTACCTTTTCACTTGTTAAAAGTCATAATTATTTTCAAAAAACGAGGAAATATGCCTGAAGTAAAAACATGAAATGAGCGAGTAAGCGCCAGAGGCTTGGCACAGAGCCGGGCACTAATAAGGGGCGCGGTTTGATAAACACGGAATGGAAGGCACCCAGCGGAAAAAGGAGCAGCCGGATTGTAGCAAAAATAATGCGGAATATTCCGCAACCCGCACAATAAATGTATATTTTATCAAACCTAAACGAGTATTATTTAAGTTTATCTTAAAAATAATCACAATTTAACTTGCATTAAAAGTTACTTTATAGTATACTTATAGTATATTTAGATAATAAAAATCAACAAAAATCTAATAATGGGAGATTAATATGAAAAACGAAATCAAAATGCAGGTAATGGATTTTATTGGGTTCCTGGAAACTTCCGGGAAGCTCAATCCGCAGGAACACAAACGTCTTCGCGAAGCGCTGGAGCCAAACGAAACAAAAAAAGACGCTCAAAAACTTCCCAAGCGCCCGTTAACTCGTGCTGAAGTCGCCGAGTTCCTCCAAATAACCACTCGTACAGTAGACCGTATGTGCGAGACCGGACTATTAAAGTGTTGGAAGCTCGGACCTCGTTACATCCGCTTCAATATCGAAGACGTGCTCGCAGCTATGAAACCTTCGGGGTAATACGGTGAAACACACAATATCTTTTTAGGTGGAGAGTCAAATCTCTGCCTTTTTTATTGTGGGAAATATTCTTATAATATTGCGGAAAGAGACTTATAGTACAGTTGACAACAAATAAAACTGGTAGTATATTTTTTTATATAAGCTCAAACCGAACTCAAATAAACTGGTCATAAATTGGTCATAAATGTTGACTCGAAACGAGTATAATCGACCGGAATTAAAATGACAATTGAATTTTGCGCTTCAAGCGGAACTCATTGGTAATTAAAGATTTGAGGCTAAAAAATTGGTAGCGGGGGTTGGAATCGAACCAACGACCTTCAGGTTATGAGCCTGACGAGCTACCTCTGCTCTACCCCGCGGTATGTTTTTCACAAGACCTTTAGTATAATCTCAAATATCGATATTGCAACCCCTTGAAAAATAAAATGATTACTTTTTTATGATTTCACGAACAGAAACCGATGAAATCAGCCATGCCCCCTCTGTTAATTGCAACTTGCAAGTCAATTCACGATAATCGTCAATTGCTTTGCCGCGCTTGGTGAGCCCATTTAGCGCCCCGGTAAAATCAACCGTCGCCGTTGTCGGAGAATTAAGCGTTATCTGAACATCATGCGCCGAAAATTTGACGTATTTGAATATTGTCCGGCACCGCATTGAATTAGATGAAATCTGTTCCGGGCTGTAAGTCCCGGAAAACGACGAAACCCTTATGTAAAAACGGCAGTTCGGCATAAAGAATTTTTCCAGGCTCTTGCTTTTTATCAGCCCGGTGGACAACTTATCGCCGGAAGATTTTGACGCGTATGTCAGGAATTTCTCCAGCCGCATCGCTATTTGTTTTTCGGGAGAAGGGTTGTCAAAAAAACGCAGAACCGCAATAATCGCAAGCGCTAAAAGCATAATCAGAACAATATATTTTATATGCTTTATATTTTTTATTATGAAATACCTTAGATATTTTACCATACGGGGCCTCCGATAATACGTTTCCGGCTGACTTCCCCAAACTGCTGGTTTTCTATCAGCATTGAACGGTTGTCCCCGATAACATAAACATGACCGGGTTTTATGGTGCGCGGCGGCAAAAGGTTCCAGTCACAGGGATTTTTCACATAATCCTCCTTTTGCGGTTTCCCGTTCAGGTACAAAACCCCGTTCTTTATGAAAATCGTATCCCCCGGAAGCGCAACTATTCTTTTCAGCAGTGAAACATCTTCGGTAAACCTGATAATTACAATATCGCCCCTTGCCGGCTGCGAAAAAAAGTATTTGCCTCGCCAGCAAAAAGTAAAACCCCGACGAAAATAGGTCGGCTCCATGCTGGCGCCTTTTATGAAAAACGGGAGCAGGACAAAACCGAAAATAACGTAAGCGACAACACCAATGCTTACCAGGCGCACCAGAAAAGCGGCGTCAAACCTGGGGATATAAAAATGCGTGATCGCCTCCGAAGCGGATTCTCTCCGGTGCGGCCGCCAACATTCTATGTAGAATTTTAATATTTTCTTAACCATTCCGTATAATAGCATGTTTTTCGGCAATACGCCAGAAAACTTTACAGGCTTGCTATTTTCAACTTGAGAACGTAGATTATAATTACGTTGAAAAAGGATTTAAAATGTCTGATAAACTGAAAAAAATCATGGAGCAACTTGATTGCGGCAAAATAGATATTTTTACCGCGCTGACACGGGCGGCCGGGAAAAACGGTATTGAAAATATCGATTTCGCGCGAATCGACCACGGCAGGAAAAAGCGTTGCGGTTTCCCGGAATTTATTTACGGTGAAAATAAAACCGTTGAACAAATGGAAAAAATAATCCCTGTACTTATCAAAGAGGGAAGTCCAGTGTTGATCACCCGGCTCGACACGGATAAAGGCCTGGCCCTGAAAGAAAAATTCCCGGAAGGAAAATTTGACGAAGCCGCGCGGGTTTTTATAATTAAGCGGGATTCCGAAAAACACGGAATGGTTGTTATCCTGAGCGCCGGCACCTCGGACCAGAATGTCGCGCTGGAAGCAAAATATACCCTGGAAAGCTGCGACGTCGGCGTAAGCATGATTAACGATGTCGGCGTTGCCGGCCTGCATCGCCTGCTTGGGGAAGTAGAAAATTTCAGAGACGCCGATGCGATAATCGTCGCCGCCGGAATGGAAGGCGCTTTACCGAGTGTCGTCGGCGGCATGGTTAGCTGTCCGGTTATCGCGGTTCCCACCAGTGTCGGCTACGGCGCGGCGCTGAATGGTTTCGCCGCCCTGCTCGGTATGCTGAACAGCTGCGCCAGCGGCGTAACCGTGGTCAATATCGATAACGGCTTCGGCGCCGCCTGCGCCGCCGCCAGAATAATTCACGGCAAAAACCGGATTGAATAGGAAGATTTCGTTATCTACGCCGGTTTGCGTTTGAGCAATTCGGGGAGGATATTCTCCGGAACCCGAAGTTCCCCGTAGCCCGTTCCCAAAGCTATGTCGGGATGATGGCTGCCGTGATAGTCGCTGCCGCCCGCCAGGGCGAGGCCGAACTCCTGCGCCAGTTCTTTTACCGTTTGCGTCTGTCGTTCGCTGAATTGCGTATAATACGCTTCTATGGCGTCCAGCCCCGCCGGGGCCAGGGCTTTCAATATTTTCCGGCACCAGGAACGCTCACCGCTTTTACGGTAAATCGGATGCGCCCAGACAGCCAGACCGCCGGAATGGTGAATCATGTCTATCGCATCGAAAGGCGACGGCAGTGAACGCGGAATGAAAGCGGGGGCGTTCCGTTTAAGCAGTTTTTCAAAGACATCCTGAAAGTTCTCGAAATCGTATTTTTTCAGGAGGCAAGCCGCGAAATGCGGCCGGCCGATTATTTGTCCTCCGTTACGCTCCCTGAGCGATTCAATATCTATGTCATAGCCCAAGTCCGTCAGTTTTTCAGCCATGCGCTCATTGCGCTCCCGCCGTTTATGCTGGACATCGCTTAAAAAATCCAGGAGTTCCGGGTTTTTGTGGTCGGGAAAGAGCCCGACAATATGGATTTCCCGGTTCGCGTAAAGCGTCGAAATTTCAACGCCGGGGATTGCCTGTATTCCGGGGTGCGCCTTCGCCGCCTCCAGAAAAACCGGGATCCCGGCGACTGTGTCGTGATCCGTCAAAGCCAAGGCCGTCAAGCCGGCTTTTTCCGCCTTGTTCAACAGTTCTTCGGGGGAATCGGTTCCGTCCGAGCAAGTGCTGTGTGTGTGTAAATCTATAAAGTTCATATATGTAACGCTGAATGTTTAAAAAACGTTTTTTGCCATTTATCCTTTGCTAACAGTAGTAGTATTTTCATAACTAGTAAAGTCCGGGACTTGATTTTTTGGAGAATTATGCTATAATTGGCGCTTAGGTATTTTTACTATTAACTTTAACAATCAGTTTAGACAGGAGAACATTTATGCCCGTTTCTTGTTTGAAAGACCTGCCTGCTTTTTCTCCCAAAGAAAAAAAATATTTTGATGCCCTGATGATTGCCAGAGAAATAGTTACCAGTCAAATGAGCCAGCATGCGTCGGTCGCGTTGGACAGCGACAACACCAAGCATGGCGCAGTAACTCACATGGCGGATTACGGCGGCGAAAATTTCCGGCGGGATATTGAATTACAGATGTTAACGGAAGACGGCAATGTTCTCGAGTTGATCGAAGATGCCATAAAACGCCTGATTGACGGCGAATACGGCAAATGCATCGACTGTGACGAACCGATTCCGGAAGGGAGACTGGAAGTAAAACCTTACGCGCTTTACTGCACGAAATGCAAAGCCATACGTGAAAAAAATAACGGAATAAATCCTTACGTTGATTAAATTATTCGCTAAATCAACACCGCACAGCAGCTCAGAGCGAAAAATTATTGCTTTTTCAATAATTGTCGCCGGGCTGCTTTTGCTTGCCGATCAAATAAGCAAAATGCTTGTTGCCCATGATTTCGAACTCGGAGAAAGCGTCCTGCTGATAAAGAATTTTTTATCTTTGACCTATGTTACCAACAAAGGGGCAGCCTGGGGCATATTAAACGGTTACGCCTGGTTGTTGCTGCTGATCGCAACGGTTGTGATGGGCCTGATAATATACTTTCTTCGCTGGCTGACGGAAGGTTTTCATGAACGTTACCTGGCCTTACTGATGATCATCAGCGGCATTGTCGGCAACTCCATCGACCGGATATGGCGGGGCGAGGTGGTTGATTTCCTCGACCTTCATATCGCCAATTACCATTGGCCGCCGGTATTCAACGTCGCAGACAGCGCCATCTGCGTCGGGGTCTGCATTTTTCTGCTTTCAAATCTGCTCCGCCCCGCCAGACAAAAAAAAGAAATAGATGAACATCGAACATCGAACATCGAACACTGAACATCGAATGTCGGTAAATCCCGAATACTCACACATTTGAAAAAATACCACTCCCTTTTTTTCTTTACAGCTTTGTCAATCAAGTGATATGGTTGTATATTTCTTGAATGAAGAAATCACTTTCACATTTACCTAAACATAAGAGCGACGAACTAAGAACGCTTACCGAAGTTATTACTGGGAAAATTGACGCCGAATTCGTGATCCTTTTCGGCAGTTACGCCCGCGGCGACTGGGTCGAGGACAGGTACATCGGGGATGACGGCATTGTTTATGAATACAGGAGCGACTATGACATATTGATCGTCATTAAGGATCCGCGCAAGTACGAACATAAATATCCCCAGGAAAAGATCGCTAAAAAGGCCCGAAGCCTTGGAGTGCGTACCGATTTGAGTATAATTTTCCACAGCGTTTGGGCATTCAAAAGAGCCGTAAATAAAGGTTTCTACTTTTTCGCTGATATTATCCGGGACGGCATTATGCTATATTCCTCCGGGCGTGTCCCGCTGCCTGAAATCAAAGAACTCAATCTCAAGGAACGCAAATATTACGCACAGAAGGACTTCGACAACTGGTTTGAAAGCGCAAATAACTTTTTTACTACCTATGAGTTATGTCTGCAAAAAGAAATGTTTAAAAATGCTGCTTTTGAACTTCATCAGGCAACGGAACGTTTTTATACCGCTGTATTGCTGACTTTTACCGGATATAAGCCTAAGCTTCATGATTTGGAAAAACTGGGTATCAGGGTACAGACTTTAAGCAATGAATTCAAAGATATATTCCCGAAAGAGACGCAAAAAGAAAAAGATCTGTTCGATTTACTGAAACGCGCCTATGTGGAAGCCCGCTACAACATGTCGTACGAAGTCACCAAAGAAGAGCTTGAATATCTTGCCGAACGCGTAAAATTGCTTCAGGCAACGACCGAAAAAGCCTGTAAAGAAAAGATAGAAAGTTTTGAAACCTGTTTGTAAACTAAACCGCAAAAATATCTATAGCATAAACATCGTGCATTTGAACTTGAATCGAAGCTAAGATTCGCAAATTAACGGTTAAAATATTCGATGTTGGACGTTCGATGTTCGATGTTCAAATTAAGGAAATATCTTGCCTGCTTCTGGGAAAATCGCTGTTATTATGGGGCCGACCGCCGGCGGCAAAACCGCTTTGGCGCTGCGTCTGGCCGCAGATTTCGATGGAGAAATCATTTCCGCCGACTCGATGCAGATATACAAGGGCCTCGATATCGGCACTGCCAAACCATCTCCTCAACAACTGGAAAAAGTCCCGCATCATCTCATAAATCTTTATGATATTGAACAAAAACTGGACGTTTACCGTTTCGTGGAACTGGCGGAATCCGCAATAAAAGATATTCGCTCCCGCGGCAAGCTGCCGTTTGTCGTCGGCGGTACCGGTTTTTATATCCGCGCGCTGCTTTACGGGCTGGACACCCTGCCGGGCGACACGAAATTGCGCGACGAACTCGATGCCGAATATGATAATCCGGAGGGTTATGAGAAACTGAAAGCCCTGATGCGCGTCAAAGATCCGGCTGATTTTAAGCGCTGGCACATGCACCGCCGCAAATTGATTCGCGCGCTGGAGGTTTTCATTCTTACCGGGAAATCCATTACCGAACTCCAGACCATAAACAAACCGCAACTGCGTTTTCCGGTTATTTCCTGGAGTCTCTGCTGGGATCGCGACGAGCTGAAACGCCGCATTGCCGAACGGACCGACGCAATGCTTGATGCCGGCTGGGAGAAAGAAGCGGAAGCCGCGATCAAGGCGGGGATATTAAAAACGCCGACGGCGCATCAGGCTCTCGGTTATAAAATTATCGGTGAACACCTGGATGGGAAAATTGATTTTGATACTATGCGCGAACGCATTGCCACCAATACCTGGCAACTGGCGCGCCGCCAGATAACCTGGTTCAAAAATCAGCATCCGGAAGCGGAACATATTCAAATGCCGACCGTTTACGAAATCCTGAAAGAAAAATTCAAACACGCACTCAAGGCGTAAAAAAAGCCCTCCGGTCAAGGAGGGCTTTTCGAGGCCGACGCGGTTAACCGCGTCTTTGCCGGGCGAAATTACATCATGCCGCCCATGCCGCCCATTCCACCCATGCCACCGCCCATCGGAGGACCGGCCGGAGCAGCATTTTCTTCTTTCACTTCAGTAACCAGACATTCTGTAGTCAGAAGCAGTCCGGCGATAGAAGAAGCGTTCTGCAGAGCGGAACGAGTTACTTTAGTAGGATCGATGATACCGCATTTAAGCATATCAACATATTCGCCCATTGCGACGTCAAAACCTTCATTGGCTTTCATTTCGCCGACTTTCTGGACGATAATGCTGCCTTCGTAACCGCCGTTCGCGGCGAGGTGACGCAAAGGTTCTTCGATAGCGCGTTTGACGATTTCAGCGCCAACGGCCTGATCGCCGTTCAATTTCAGCTTGTCAAGAGCTTTGGAAGCGCGAATCAAAGCAATACCGCCGCCGGGAACAATACCTTCGTCAACCGCTGCGCGGGTGGCGTGAAGAGCGTCTTCAACGCGGTCTTTCTTTTCTTTCATTTCGGTTTCGGTGGCCGCGCCGACATTGATAACGGCTACGCCGCCGGCGAGCTTCGCGAGACGTTCCTGGAGTTTTTCGCGGTCATAATCGGAAGAAGTTTCTTCGATTTCCCTGCGAATCTGTCCAACGCGTCCCATAATGGCAGCCTGAGAACCGGCGCCTTCGACGATAGTGGTGTTTTCTTTGTCAACAGTAATGCGTTTGGCTTGGCCAAGCTGATCGATGGTAACGCTTTCGAGCTTGATGCCAAGGTCTTCGGTAATGCAGGTGCCGCCGGTCAGAACAGCGATATCTTCGAGCATGGCTTTACGACGGTCGCCGAAGCCGGGAGCCTTAACCGCACAAACGTTCAGGGTGCCGCGCATTTTGTTGATAACCAGCGTTGCGAGGGCTTCGCCTTCGATATCTTCAGCGATAATGAGGAAAGGTTTGCTTTCTTTGGCAACCGCCTGGAGGAGCGGCAGCATATCGTTGAGGTTGCTGATTTTCTTTTCGTGGATGAGGATGTAAGCGTCTTCGAGATTGGCTTCCATATCTTCCGCGTCGGTAACGAAATACGGAGACAGGTACCCTTTATCGAACTGCATGCCTTCAACAACGTCAAGAGTGGTTTCGATAGTTTTGGCTTCTTCCACGGTAATGGTGCCGTCTTTACCGACTTTATCCATTGCCTGGGCAATGATGTCACCGATAGTTTCGTCGCCGTTGGCGGAAATAGTGGCAACCTGGGCAACCTGTTCGGTCGCGTTGACGGATTTGCTCAGCTTGCAAAGTTCAGTAACCATAACTTCGACAGCTTTGTCGATTCCGCGTTTGAGTTCCATTGGGTTAGCGCCGGCGGTAACGTTTTTGAGTCCCTGGCGAAAAATAGCTTCAGCCAGAACCGTTGCGGTAGTGGTGCCGTCACCGGCGATATCGGAAGTCTTGCTGGCAACTTCTTTAACCATCTGCGCGCCCATGTTCTGATAGGGGCATTCGAGTTCGATTTCTTTAGCTACGGTTACGCCGTCTTTGGTGACGGAGGGAGAGCCGAATTTTTTGTCGATAACGACATTGCGGCCTTTAGGGCCGAGAGTAACTTTAACAGCTTTACTAAGCTGCGCGACGCCTTCAAGTACCTGGCGACGGGCTTCGTCACCGAAAAGTAATTGTTTTGCCATAATTCAAAATTCCTTTTTTACAGGTTATTAGTTAAACGAGGACAGCCAGAATATCGTCGGCGCTGACAAGCTTGTATTCCTTGTCGTCCACTTTTACTTCCGTGCCGCCGTATTTATTGGTCAGAACGAGATCACCGATTTTCACGTCAAAAGGAACTTTTTTGCCTTTTTCGTCAGTTTTTCCGGTTCCGAGGGCAACTACTTTGTATTCCTGGGGTTTTTCTTTTGCGGAATCAGGAATTACGATGCCGCCTTTTACTTGTTCCGCGACTTCAATTGCTTCGAGAAGAACGCGATCACCGAGAGGTTTTACTTTGACTTTCGCCATAGTTTTGAACTCCTTTGTTTTAATTAATGGGGTTTTGTTTTTGGGTATAATAATTCCCGGACAGAACCGGATTTGGTTCCGTCCGGGCTTGATTATTTATTTGTCATCGTCGATGACTTCGGCGTCGACGATATTGTCGTCGTCATCTTTTTTGCCGGAATCCGAGGACTGCCCTGAATCGTCCTGGGCGCTTTGTTCAGCCTGCTGGCCGGCCTGGGCTCCCGCCTGCTGTTGCTGTTCGTAGATTTTTTCTCCGAACTTCATCAGGTGCTGTTCTATTTCAGACATCGTGGCTTTCATGGCTTCGGTATCGTCGCTTTCAAGCTGTTTCTTGAGTTTGGCGATGCCGTCTTCAACCGGCTGTTTGATGTCGTCGGTCAGCTTGTCGCCATGTTCTTTCAACTGTTTTTCAGTCTGGTAGATCATGGAGTCGGCTTTATTTTTGGTTTCGACCTTATCCTTCGTCGTCTTGTCCTCATCGGCATGGGCTTTCGCTTCATTAACCATTTTTTCGATTTCGTCATCGCTCAAGCCGGAGTTCGCGGTAATAGTGATCTTCTGTTCTTTACCGGTTCCCAGGTCTTTGGCGGTCACGTGCAGAATACCGTTGGCGTCGATGTCGAAAGCGACTTCGATCTGGGGTATGCCGCGCGGGGCGGGAGCGATTCCGTCCAGACGGAAACGTCCGATGGTCTTGTTGGCGCCGGCCATTTCGCGTTCGCCCTGCAGGACGTGGATATCAACGGAGGGCTGGTTGTCCGCCGCGGTCGAGAATATTTCACTTTTCCGGGTGGGGATAGTGGTATTGCGCTCGATCAATCGAGTGAACACGCCGCCCATGGTTTCAATCCCTAATGACAGAGGCGTGACGTCAAGCAGAACAACGTCTTCAACCTGGCCGCCGAGTACTCCGCCCTGAATAGCCGCGCCGCAGGCAACGACTTCATCAGGATTAACGCCCTTATGGGGGTCCTTGCTGAAAATACTGCTGGCGGTGGACTGTACTTTGGGCATACGGGTCATACCGCCGACCATGATTACTTCTTTTACGTCCGAGGTCGAAACTCCGGCGTCCTTCATGCAAGCTTTGCACGGAGCTTTTGTCCGGTCCAGCAGCGGATCGCACCATTGTTCCAGATCGGCGCGGCTGATCGTCATGTTCATGTGGACCGGCCCGTCCTGGTTCATGGTGATAAACGGCAGGTTAATATCCGAGTTCATGCTGGTGGAAAGTTCGCACTTGGCTTTTCCCGCGGCTTCTTTGAGGCGTTGCAGAGCCTGTGGATCTTTACGCAGGTCAACGTTGTTTTCCTTCTTGAAAGTATCGGCAAGGTGGTCGATAAGAACCTGGTCGAAATCATCACCGCCCAAGTGGGTGTCGCCGTTAGTCGCTTTCACTTCGAAAACACCGTCGCCGATTTCGAGAATGGATATATCAAAGGTACCGCCGCCGAGGTCGTATACGGCAATGGTTTCTTCTTTATCTTTATCCAGACCGTAAGCCAGCGAAGCGGCTGTCGGTTCATTGATTATGCGCAGGACTTCCAGCCCGGCAATTTTACCGGCGTCTTTGGTGGCCTGGCGCTGACTGTCGTTAAAGTAAGCCGGAACGGTTATTACCGCCTGTTTGACTTCTTCTCCGAGGTAAGCTTCCGCGTCCGCTTTCAGTTTCTGCAGGATCATGGCGGAAATTTCCGGCGGGGAATAAGTTTTGTCCTCGACTTTAATGTGCGCGTCGCCGTTTTTGGCTTCGACTACTTCATAAGGTACGAGATGTTTTTCGTCACCGACTTCGGCATATTTGCGGCCCATGAAACGTTTTACGGAAAACACGGTATGTTTCGGATTGGTTACCGCCTGGCGTTTCGCGGTCTGTCCAACGAGTCTTTCGTTATTTTTAGTGAATGCCACGATCGAAGGAGTAGTACGGTTCCCCTCCGCGTTCGGAATCACTTTTGCTTCACCATGTTCCATCACAGCCATACAGCTGTTGGTGGTTCCAAGGTCTATTCCAATTATTTTACCCATATTATGGCCTCCTTATTAACGCAAAGTTTACTTTGCTTTTTTAGTTTTGTATTTCAAAGTTTAGAAATGAAGCAACAAGCGTGCCAACCTATAAAAAAGGCCTGAAAACACGAAAATGGAAGGTTTTTATGCGCCAAACTCTGTGTCATGGCACAACCTTGTGCCAGAATGGCGCAGCAATAAAACATCAGTCTCATAAATACCGGAGAATAAAAAAGCTTTCTCCGAAAAGAGTTTTTGTTTCCCCGCTTTCCAAATGTTATAAGACTATTGTCAATAACTCTTCAGATGTAATGCCTCAGTCTTTTCCTGAGGCTGAATGTGCTGCTTTACGTGATAGTAGCACAACCGTCCCGGTTGTGTCGGTGGCCAGTTAACGTCTGTCCGTTCATGACTCAAGCGAGCTTGAGCTACTATTTAAACCTGCGAAAAGAGTGAGCCATTATCAAACAAAATGGGAATATCGTACTATCACTTCTTGAATTTTTACTTGAAGGCCTGTATCTTACCACATGTTGGATAGTCTTTTTATTATAGATATGAATAAATTTCGAACATTTTGATATATAATAAATTTTGAAGATGCGGGAAAATAGTGGATGCGGCAAGAGATACAACAGAAAGTAAAGATTACGAATTCTCTTGGTCTCCATGCGCGCCCCGCATCGTTGTTTGTAAAGATTGCGACGAAATACAAAGCCGATATAATAGTTGAAAAAGACGGCGAAGAAGTCAACGGCAAAAGCCTTATGGGTTTGCTCATGCTCGCCGCCGCCGCCGGGAGCGTAATTAAGATATCAGCGAAGGGGGAAGACTGTGAGTCCGCCCTGCGCGCAATAGTTGATTTGATAGAAAGGAAGTTCGAAGAGGAATAGTTCGTGTGGCTAAAACAGAAGCAAAAGAGAAAATCTACCATGGCATCGGCGCGTCGCCGGGAATAGCCATAGGCAAGGTGCTGCTCATAAAACAGCACAGCACGTCTTATGTCAAGCCGCCGGACGTTAAAATCTCCCCTGAAAATGTTGACGCGGAAATAAATAAATTTGAGTCGGCCCTTGAAAAAACCAGACAGGACCTTGAAGAACTCCAGAGACGCGTCCAGAATAAACTCCAGGCCCATGAGGCCAGCATCTTCGACGCGCATCTATTGATCGTGGACGACCAGATGCTGCTGCACGAAGTTGAAGACAATATCCGCAATCAACTTGCTCCGGCGGAATGCGCTTTCTTTAAAATTATGGAACGCTACATTACCGCTATTTCCGTAATGCGGGACGATTATATCAAGGAACGCGTCGCCGACATTAAGGACGTCGCTTCAAGGGTCATGGCCAACCTGAAAGCAACCCGCCGTCCCGTACTTGATTATCTGGAAGACATGCGGATCATAATCGCCCATGACCTGACGCCGTCGGATACGGTATTGCTTGACCGGCAGAAAGTTCAGGCTTTCGCTATCGAAAGCGGCAGCAATACGTCACATACCGCCATTCTGGCGCGGTCAATGCAGATTCCGGCGGTCGTGAATATCAAAGGTAATATTACCAATGAAGTTGAAAACGGCGATGAAATCATTGTAGACGGTTTTATCGGCACCATTATTGTCTGCCCCGGAGAAAAAACCTGCGAAGCCTATAAGCTGAAAGCCAAAGAAGAAGGCCGTTTTTACATAGACCTTATTCGCGAAAGCCGCCTGCGTCCCGAAACCCTTGACGGGTTCACGATTCAACTCGCGTCAAATATCGAAACCCTTGACGATATCCATACCGCAAAAAAATACGGAACCAGCGGCGTCGGTTTGTTCCGCACCGAATACATGTACATGGGCCGGGCGGACCTGCCCACCGAGGAAGCCCAGGTCGCGACCTTTACGACCCTGATCGAAGAAATGAAAGGCGAACCGGTCGTTGTCCGGACGCTGGATATCGGCGGCGATAAATATTGCGAAAACCTGTCTCTCAGGCAGGAAGCCAACCCGTTCCTGGGACTCCGGGCGATCAGGTTGTGCCTTCATGAATGCCGGGACATCTTCCGTACACAGCTAAGGGCTCTGCTCCGGGCCGGGGCCAAAGGCGGCCTGAAAATCATGCTGCCGATGATTTCATGCGTGGAAGAGGTTGTCGAAGTCAAGAAAATTATTGAAGAACTTAAAGAAGAACTGTTCAAGGAAAAACTCCCCTTCAACCGTGATATCGAAATCGGCGTTATGATCGAAACCCCCGGCGCCGCTTTGCTGGCCGACCATCTCGCCAAAATGGTGGATTTTTTCAGCATCGGGACCAATGACCTGATCCAGTATACGATTGCCATTGACCGCGATAACGAAAGGGTGTCCTATCTTTATGAACCGACCCATCCGGCAATCCTGCATTTGATAAAAAAAGTCGTTGACGCGGCTAAACAAAACCGGATATGGGTCAGCGTCTGCGGCCAGATGGCCGGCTGCCCGCAATATGTGCCGCTGCTGCTCGGCATGGGCGTTCACGAGTTGAGTATGGTTCCAATGTCCCTCGGCGCGGTAAGGCGCATCATCCGCAAACTGAAAATGCATGAAGCCGAAGTCGCGGCGGAAAAAGCGTTGCGATGTTCAAACGCCAGGGACGCCCTGAACATCTCTCTCGAACTGCTTAATAAGATATCCCCGGAAGTTACAGATTTAGCGTTTCGCGGGTTGTAGGCCATGAAAAGCGGAATAAAAGTAATTGCTTTTGACGCGGACGACACTTTATGGGAAAACCAGCCGCATTTCGATGAAATCATCAACGCTTTTTCGGATATCCTGGAACCTTATTGCCCACCCGCGAAATCCCGCAAAACTGTCCACAGGATACAGGTGGAAAACCTCCCGGTTTACGGTTTCGGGGCACGATCCCTGGCCTTGTCGATGGTGGAGGCCGCATGCCTGCTGTCTGATTACCGGATTGACGCCGTCAGTATTGAAAAGATTGTTCTGCTCGGCAGGAAACTGCTTACTATGCCGGTGAAACTGCTGGATTCCGCCGAAGAAGTGATGAAACAGCTCAAAGACGAATACCGCCTGATCCTTATAACCAAAGGCGACCTGATGGAGCAGGAACGGAAACTGCGGGACTCCGGCTTGCAGGAATATTTTCACCATATTGAAATCCTGAGCGATAAAAAAGTCAAGGATTACCGGAACCTGTTCAGGCGTCTGAACCTGAAGCCGGAAGAATT
>Ga0265294_10002040_pt1 | contig 26739 bp, 21 predicted proteins | sample MunlanPumphouse3_FD_192504 | JGI IMG/M metagenome (GOLD analysis project Ga0265294, IMG submission 192504) | Groundwater microbial communities from a municipal landfill in Southern Ontario, Canada - Pumphouse #3 | ecosystem: Environmental > Aquatic > Deep subsurface > Groundwater | place... | reverse complement strand
TAGTCAACGAATAGTACTCCTTCAAGATGATCGCTCTCGTGCTGCACTATTCTCGCAGGATATTCCGTCAAATCCTCTTCGTGGTGCTGTCCATATTCATCCTGATAATGAATCCGAACCGCGGAGGGCCTGTCGATATCCGCGTAGATTCCAGGTATGCTAAGGCAACCCTCTTCCATCTTGACTATCTCATCACTCTTGGAAAGAATTTCCGGGTTAATGACTACCCTCAATCCGTCTCCAGGATCGTAAACAAAAATCCTTCGTGACACTGCCACTTGCGGTGCCGCAAGACCCACACCGTCCTCAACGTACATTGTCTTGCTTAACTCTTTCACAAAAGCTCTGAGATCATCGTCGAAAACTTCGACACTTTCGGAAACATTCCGAAGTATGGGGTTTCCGATATGAATAACTTTCATTCCGACCACCCTTCCGAAATCTCCTTCAATTCATCAAAATACTTCTTATCGGTCATAATGGCGTGGAGAGGTGTTATCGACACGAAGTTGGACTTTACTGCATTGAAATCACAATCAGTAGAACATTCATCTTCAACTACCTCTCCGAATATCCAGTAGTAGTTGTTTCCATAGGGATCCTTTCTCTTTTCGAAATAATCCTTATATCTTCTTCTGCTCTGTCTGGTCACTTTCCAACCCTTCAGCTCCTCGTACTTGATTGAAGGAACATTTATATTGAGAGCCGTGAAGTCCGGCATCTTACTGACATCGTAGATTTTGAGAAAATTAACCATGAATCTAGCCGCGGTTTCGTACTCGGGGTTACTCCAGTCGCTACTAGAAACCGCAATAGACGGAGTGTCAGTTACCGCACCCTCAAGAGCACCTGAAACTGTCCCGGAATAAAGAACATCTATTCCCATATTCTGCCCTTTGTTTACCCCGCTTATCACCAGATCTATCTTCCTATCTGAAATCGCCAGCAGTCCGAGCTTAACGCAATCTGCCGGGGTACCATTGATTGCATAGCCGATGTTTTTATTACCAACTTTTACTTCCTTGGCCCACAACGGAGTTCTGATTGTTATCGCATGTCCAGTCGCGCTTCTTTCAACGTCAGGCGCAACCACAAGGACTTCATGATCTTCAGAAAGCGCTTCGGCGAGCAGAATAATTCCGGGCGACATGATTCCATCATCGTTTGTAACCAGGATATTCAATATTCGTGCCTCCTTTCAACTATTCGAACAAATCATCTTGTATACTTATTTTACATTATGCATCAAAACTTTTCTTTTTCACTCTAGGAGAGAAATATGAATCTTACAGAGCTTATGGAACGCATTCCACATTTGAGAGAAATCCTCAACATCGTTAGGGAAGCCTTCAAAGACTATGATGACCCTGCTCATGATATTTCGCACACTTTCAGGGTAATGGAGAATGCGAGCGAAATAGCTTCTCGGGAGAAGTGTGACCTTCAAAAGGCGATAATAGCCGCACTACTTCATGACATAAAGAGGCCTCACGAAGCTCTTACCGGAGTCGATCATGCTGAATCCGGTGCGGAATATGCTTCAGGACTTCTACCGACAATGGGTTTTGACATTTCGTTTGTCGCGGAAGTCTCAAAGGCTATTAGGTCTCACAGATACTCCGGTGGCTTAACACCTACCAGTCTGACGGGAAAGATCCTCCAGGATGCAGACAGACTAGACGCAATAGGTGCGGTAGCGATAGCAAGAGTCTTTTCCTATTCCGGAAAGACCGGAACTCCTCTTCACTCTCTCCAATTCAGTCCGCGCAGCTCTTATAGCGGCAATTCGCGTAGTTCTATAAATCACTTTCACGAGAAGATACTTAAGATAAGACCGGAGACTTTCTGGACGGAAACTGCAAGAAAAATGGCTGAGGACCGCTACAGTTTCGTTGTGGAATTTGTGCAGAGGTTCCTAGCCGAATGGGGACAAATCTAAACTTCAGTACCTAATCTCGAAGCTCTTGAACGACTTGAAGGGGAGCCCTTCAATTTCTGTCCTTGTGATGCTGGCATAGGATGGACCCCTATCTATTCTTTCAACGAAAGCATCAATTTCTTCATCACATCCGGAACAAAGGATCTCTACACTTCCATCGGGCTCGTTCCTCACAAAACCCGTTACACCTAGAGACGTGGCGGTGTGAAGGGCAAAGTACCTGAAACCAACGCCCTGCACACGCCCAAAGACTCTGATCCTAAGAGTCTTCTTACAGGCCAAGCTCTTCACCTATCAAAACTATCGTATAGCGCCATGGCCTTCTTCTCGAATCGATAATTATTGAGTACATTTCGCATATTCTTTCTTCGCTGCTGCAGTCGGAGCAGAATCCGGTTGTCGCGCAGGGAGTATGCAGGTTCAGCCTCTTTGCATTCATCGGCGCTATCGACTTGATTCTTTTGATACCTGCGTCCAGATCTTCCACGACTTTATTTATTCCGGCAACAAAAATCACCTTTTCAGGCCCAAACGTCACTGCAGCGGCCCTGTTGCCGCTCCCATCCAGCAGAAGAATCTCTCCATTCTCTGTGATAGCATTCGCGCTACAGAGATAATAGTCGGACTCAAATGCCTTGATCATGATCTTTCTTCTCTCTTTATCTTCAGAAACCGAGTCTCTGTCAAGAAATTCATATTTCCCCGATCTCAGCAAATCCATTACTCCCGTTTCCTGAAGCGTCACCGATCCTCCTGAACTGACGGTAGCTCCATCGGGAATCAGTTTATGAACTTCTTCGACTACCATTTCTATATCTGGAAGGTAAATCACTCTCACGGATTTGCTTTCAAAGACTTTTTTGAGTTTCTGTGCCAGTTTTTCATTCTTCCATCGTCTAAGACTGTTCCTCATCACGAACTCCCTTCTTTGAGAGAAATCTGCTTTTATAAGCTCTCCGCAGTAATAGCTCGAGCTCCTTCTAGAACGTAATGATCTCGGCTCCACGCTCCACGTATGTTGCGAGCGGAACGTGGTTCCTCATATCTCCATTCAGAGGAAGACCCTCTTTCTCTACAATCTCAAGGACGCCCATCATTTTCGAACAACCATAGCATACGGCCTTTATGAGGCCCCTTTTCTTCGTTTCGATGTAAATCTCATGAACAGGATCTTTCTCATTTGTAATCTCTTTCATGAGACTGGGAGATTCTCCCTCCATTACGACAGATACGGCAAATCCCTTTTCTGACATGTCGAGAGCATTCAGCAAAGCATGAAGAAAACAGGATTTCTTCCCTTCAAAAGCCAGTATCAGTACTTCATGTGCCATTCATTCACCTCCAAGCAGTTTGTTAAGCTTCATCGCAAAGGCCAGATCGCCCGATACCCTCAAACTCCCAGTCATGAAAGCCGTCAGAGGATTCACAGCTCCTTCAATCAGTCCTTCAAAGGTCGCAAAATCTGTGCGTATTGAGCAATCCGAAGGTCGTTCTTCTTCAAAAACCTCTAGCCTGCCATCGCAGATCTCAACAGTGAATCTCTGTGGATCACCTCCTTCAATAAAGAACGAGTATTTTCCGCTAATCTCCGAAAGCCTCTCAGCTTCCAATCCTTTGATCTTCTCAATAGCTTTCCTGACTGTCATCAGACTACCTCCCTGGCATCACTTTACATACAAAGTCTATCATCTTGTTGTACAATGAGATCGATATTTCCTAGAACTGGAGGCACTGCTTTGAGGAAACGATTCTTTCGCTACTTCGATTCAGTAATCAAAATGGAAGTTGAAAGAGAGGGTAAGAAGAAGTTCGAGACTGGTTCGGTATTGGCGGCGCCTGAAGAAGAACTGGATAGCGCCGCGGCAAATCATCTCTTCCAAGGGTTGAGACTGCATGGGCTAGAAGGATCCTCATCGCAGGACTTCAACGAGATGAAGATTGAAGAAACGACAGATGGGTTCAGTATTACGATCGAACTACATAACGACCAGGCAGTTCTCGGACTTGGACAGACCATCGGACCCCTGAACAAGAGAGGCGGGGTCTATGAGATGTACAACACAGACGAACCGGATCACTCGCCATCAAAAAGAAAGTTATACTCAACCCTTCCAATCTTCTACATTTCCTCTCCCGAGAGGCAGATTGGCTTCTTCCTTGATCATCCAGGCTATTCGAGATTCGACGTAGGTTTCGAGATCAGAGACCGGCTGAAGATTGATGTGGAAGGCAGTGGTTTTGATCTCTTCATGTTTTTCGAGAAACCCGAAGAGATCCTGAGGGATATTTTCAAGCTCACAGGCAATCCCATGTTCTTGCCCATCTGGTCTTTAGGTTATCACCAATCAAGATGGTCCTACGCAGACGAAAAAACTGTTCTGGACATCGCAAAGGAATTCAGAGACCGGAAGATTCCTTGTGATGCTATTTACCTTGATATAGACTACATGGATGAATTTATGGTCTTCACTTGGAACAGCGATCGCTTTCCCGAACCATCCTCGATGATCGATGAACTCTCCAGTATGGGAATGAAAGTTGTCGCGATAGTCGATCCAGGAGTCAAGGCCGTCGATGGATATGACGTATTCGAAGACGGAATCAAAAATGATTCATTCTGCAAGCGGGAAGACGGCAGACTTTTCAGAGCGGCTGTCTGGCCTGGAGAATCGAGCTTTCCCGACTTCCTGAACGCGGCCACGAGAAGTTGGTGGGGAGAGTATTACGATCGCTTATTGAAGAATGGAATAGCTGGATTCTGGAACGACATGAATGAACCTGCAATATTCTACACGCCGGAATCACTAAAAGAACTAAGACTGATGTCTTCTGAACTGGAGGACCGAGGAATAGAAACCGAGTTTCTTTTCGGTAGAATCATGTCGAAGAAAAAGTATTATGACTATGGGAATGATTTCACACAGAGAGATGACAGAGGAATAGTACACCTGCACAGAGAGGTTAGAAACATCTACGGATTCAATATGGCTAGAGCCGCCTACGAAGGTATTAGGAGATACGATCCTGGAAGAAGACCGTTCAACATTACAAGGTCATCTTACCCCGGAATTCAACGATACGCCATCCTGTGGACCGGAGACAATGATAGCCAGTGGGAGCACCTTCTGAGTGAAATAAGGCTGGTGCAATCTATTTCGCTGGCCGGAGTGAGCTTCACCGGTTGCGATGTGGGAGGCTTCGGAGGTGACTGCAGCGGAGAGTTGCTTGTCCGCTGGACACAGTTTGGGGCATTTCTTCCCTTTTTCAGAAATCACAGCGCCATTGGCACTAGAAGACAGGAACCATGGGCCTTCGATGAAGAAGTGGAAAGGCTTGTCAAGAAGGCTATCGATCTCCGTTATTCTTTACTTCCATACCTTTACTCGATTCACAAGCAATCCGTGGATGGTGAGACCACCATGATAAGACCTCTCTCAATAGTCTGGCCCCAAGACAGGGAGACTTACTACGCCGATGACCAGTTCATGTTGGGTCCAGCTATAATGGTAGCACCCGTCTATCAAAGGAATTCGGAGGGAAGACATGTTTACCTACCGGAAGGAGAGTGGCTTGATCTCAACAGTAAGAGTGTTATCGAAGGCGGCCACATTTGGGTGAACGCTCCTTTGAACACGGTTCCTCACTTTCAGAGGCGGGACACCCTACTAGTTACTACAGCCAGTACACAGTACACAGAGAGTGGCTCCTGGGGAGACCTTCATATCACTGGCTTTGTGGAAGAACGAGCCGAATTTGATCTATACGAGGACGATGGCTTCACTTACGCCTATAAAACTGGCGAATACTCAATCAAAAAGCTAGTTGTAACCAACACACATCATGGAATCAAGATCGAGATCCGACCTCAGAAAGGAACCTTTATGTGTAAGGAGAGAGTCTTGTCGTTTGAAATATATAATGAATCGGGGCTTTATGAAGCAGAAATCCGCGATTCTCACGCGGGTTGCGATATTCTAGTAGAGTAGTCTGAATTCAAAGTATGGAAGGGGCTTCATGTTCTGGAGCATGACTCCGATTTTGATTGCTAACGGATATGCTGCATAGAGATAGGCAGTCTCGAATTTGTACAATGCCAATCTCCAGGAAAAACGGCTTCCAATTAGCAGGTCAACTCTTGCTCCTATCCCTTCTTCCGAAAGATGGACGAGATTTAAGAGATTGATTCCTCTCCTGGAAACAGCATACTCCGAAGAAACCGATAGCCCGACAACAATATTGGAGGTATCTCTGAAGTTCCACATTTCAACCGGCACAACAGAAGGATCAGCACCGAAAGTTACTCTTGAGAAGATAGTAGAATCGATGGTGAATCCGCCTTTCTTCCAGTCAAAATCAACGTTTATACTTACATCGACGAGATTCGATGTCGCTGTCTGAGTATCTCTAATATTGATTAGAGTCTCTAGCGAAGCTTGACCACCATAAAGAGCTGAAGAATCTTGAAGAATCGCATTGACCGATCCAGAGACTCGCAGAGGGTATTCAAATCTGGTCCTCCAGCCGAATGAAAGTTTCGGGTTTATTCTGTACTGTCTGTAGGCATCCAAAGAAGCTTGCGGCCTAAGATCCGAAAACGCAACTGAGAGAGCAAAATCGACTGGCGTGTAATCTTCGCTGATGAGTTCGATGTGAAGACCCGGCTGCATCGTTTCGAAATTGAATGAACCTCCAGTAATGAGTTTGTTGTGAAATGTCAGATCGGTGAATAGCACCGATAATCCTTTGTACGGGATCGGTGAAATGAACTTCCAGTTCGCAAAACCATCATACTTCGTCCCCTCTACGGGTTCAGCAGAGTGAAAATCAATCTCGATTGCATCCAGTTCAAAGTCGGCAGGCTTAGCATCTGAGGCCTGGAGAAGTTTGTTGCCATGAAACTGGCCAGCGGCTACTAATCCATCTTTAGTTCTGGCAGGCTCCCTGACATACCTGGCAAAGGAGGCCTGTCCGGACATCTTTCCTCCTGGTGTCAGGAGATAAATACTGCTACCGACACCATTTTGAATGGAAACAAGAAACCCATCAGCCGTCCAGCTACCGATTGAAAAATCCTCAGTTACCTCAAAGAGGTTTAGATTCTCGTCAATTGAAGAATAAAGCGCCAAATACTTACTTCCAAGAATATTTATCCTGAATGCGACCAGAGTTCCGTCAAGAGAAGCTCTGAGGTTATCAATCTGCATTTCAGCACCTGCAGAAGATTCGAAGATCGGTGTGATCCTTTCATTTCTTAGAGAAAGAATCTCCACTGAAGGAATTCCAAAGTTATTCTTCAGAACAACCAGGCGGTCCTTACCTAGAAAATCAATCCCCAGAAGATGGGCGTGTTTTGTCCTTTCCAGTTTTCCTTCTCTGAAGAAATATAGCCTTGTCTCAGATACTTCTCTTTCGAAAACGAGAAGTGCTATTTCATTTTCGAAAACGGAGAAATCAAGAATCTCCATGGTTGAATTGAGAATTTCGGCCCCTTCCCTGTACAGGGAGTAACATCTCATCTCTCTATCGTAAGCGAGATAGTACAATCCACCTGAATAAGTCTTTGGTCTGAAGTGACTAACAAATTCCCCGATTTTCTGAGAGAATCTATTAATCGTTGGTTCTACAACTTCCATCCACCTGTGAGTCTGAATCTCTATGAATTCTGCCTTCAATTCTTCATAACTCTTTTCATAGACCATTCTGAAAGCGACTTCAACTCCGGCGAATCCAAGAATCCCCGACTTTACTTTGATTAATTCCTGAACGCTTTCAAAGCCATAGGTCTCATATAGGAATGTCAGGAACGCATAGCCATAGTTGTAATACGCCTCTCCCCCGATGCCGCTGTAACCAGACACAACGGTCTCCTCGAGAAAGGAATCTTCTTTGTCAAGTTGATCCCAAAGAAAGGGCAAGCGTCTGTAATCGTACTCATAAAGGTCTCCAATAAGCTCGCTACCTAGCTGGGCAAAGCCTTCGGTGAACCACATGGGCTGAAGGGCGTTCGGAAGGTAAAGCCTTGAGAAATAATTCCTCAGAAAGTTTCCCACTGGAGTTGTTGCGGTCATCTGAAATAGATGACTGAGTTCGTGAGTGATTACTTCCTCCAACCAGAAGCCGTCATTTCTGTAGGGATAGTCGAGACCGATCGTCATTATGTAGATTGATTCCATGATTGGATTTGCCAGACCGTTTGACCGATCTTCGTAGCCACCAATCAATATGGAGATCTTGCCTCTGAAAGGGTTACCGAACAATTCGGTCAAGCCAAGGAAGGTGTTTTCTGCAATCTCTTCAATTCTTGAAATCGAGCCGGCCACTTCGTCGTGGTAAATATAAACAAAGTGCTCTGATTCATGCTTCAACCAATCCAGATCTCTGAATGAGTATCCACTGACGATGACCGAAAACAACAGAATAGAAAACAGAATATGCCTTCTGAACAAAACAACACCGCCTTCTTGAAAAGGACATCACTACTATTATAGACTATGCAAAGGCGACAAAGCCCTAAGGTTGCCGGTTACTTCATCGCAGTGCTATTATTGGTTGAGGTGCTTTATGGCAGAGATAGAAAGAGATAGGCTCTTGGCATATTTTGCAGGAATCGGTTCTTCAGTTATCTTTGGTCTTTCCTTTCTATTTACGAAGAACGCTCTTGAATACACAAATCCCATGTACTTTCTTTCGTACAGGTTCTCCGTTGCCTTTCTTACTATTTCATTGCTTAGATTGTCTGGTATCATCAGAATCAGGCCCTATAGAGCAGTTTTCAAAGACCTGCTTCTTCTCAGCCTTGTTCAACCAGTCATGTACTTCATCTTCGAAAATGTTGGGGTCTCTTTGTCGACTTCATCGGAAGCTGGAATTCTCCTTTCGACAATTCCTATCTTCGTCCTGATCTTCGCCAGGATATTCCTTAAAGAGAGACTTGCCGCCCCACAGATAATCTCGGTATTGACTGCGCTGTTTGGCATAACCTTGATCACCGCCGGAAAGGGTATTTCCGCAGGAAGCAGTCCCCTGGGGCCTGTCATTTTAATAGGCAGCACAATCTCGGCAGCCTTCTATAACATTCTCTCGCGAAAAGCCTCGGTGAAGTTCAGATCGTGGGAGATCACATATCATATGATGACGATGGGGTTCATCTCTTTCACCGTGATTGCAGCTATACTGTCTTTGTCGAGAGGAGAGTTTTTGTTCTATATCACTGGAATCACCCAACCGCGTGTCGCCATTGCTGCGCTTTACCTCGGTACATTATCGTCGGTTGGAGCCTTCTTTCTTATAAACTTCATGTTGTCCAAACTCCAAGCTTCGCGTTCAACTGTATTTGTTTACCTGTCAACTGTTGTGTCCCTTCTGGCCGGTGTTGTCTTCAGGGGCGAAAGGTTTGGTTCAATTCAGATTCTTGGAGTAGCTCTCATTCTCTTCGGAGTTTGGGGTGCAAACGCCTTGACCAGGAGAAGAATCAAGGAGGAGTTGAAATGATGAAGAGAATGATGGTCTTGATATTCATCTCGGCAATAGTGATAACTCACGGAGTTTCATTCATTACCACATCGGAGTCTACGCCTTCGGTAGTGATTCTTGAGAAATCATCTGAGCTGGAAATGTCGCGGCTAGAAAACAACTGGTGGAGAACCGAAACGACTCTTGAACCGGGCATGTATCACTACTATTTCTCTACGGAAGAATCCACTCTCACAGCCGAAAGCGATCGTGGCAATCAAAGCGAAGGTGAGAACAGACTTTTTCTTCTGTTCGTCGAGGACTTCGGGGAGCTTCAGAATTCTGTCATTCATGATTTTGGAAATAGGGATTATTTCAACCCGGTAAATGAAAAGGAGTTTTACTTCGCTGTTTCACTGCCCTCAGGTGAAACTTATGAAGTGCAGTTGGTAATCGATGACAAAGAGTACCCACTCGAATATCTCCGTGATTTCGGCAACCAAAGCTTCTATCGAAGCGAAAGAATTGAGGTCGAAATACTTGAATACTACTTCAAGATTGGAACAGGAAAGGACTTAGTTATCCTCGATTCTCTTGGACTATGTCGAGAGCCTCGTGCTTTCTTCAGTTTTTCCAAAGAGAGACTTCCTATCTCCTACTTCGAACTACCTGAATGGTCTAAAGGAGTGCTCTACTATCAGATATTTCCCGAGAGATTCGCAAACGGAGATCCCAGTAACGACCCCAACGGATCCCAGTCCTGGGATGTTGACCCCGCCTATGCGAACCTGGGGGGTGACGGTTTTTTTGGCGGAGACCTCAAAGGAATCATCGATCACTTCGATCATATTCTTGAACTGGGGGTAGAGGCCATCTATCTGAATCCCATTTTCGAGAGTCCTTCAAGCCACAAGTACGATACTGAAGACTACCTTAAGATCGATGATAATTTCGGCAACGACTATGTTTTCGAGGAATTCATTTCACTGGCAGAAGATTCTGGTATCAAGTTGATTCTCGATGGAGTTTTTAATCATACCGGCTACGACTTCTTCGCATTCAAAGATCTCCGTGAAAGAGAGGAAACTTCCCCCTACAAGGACTGGTATTTTGTCAAACGCTTTCCAATAAGGAAGATCCAGGATAGGGCAATGACATATGTGGGATGGAACGGATACGCATACATGCCTAAGGTAAACAGCCTCAACGAAGGCTGGCAGGCTTACGTGGAAAGACTTGTGCGCAAGTACAATCTTGAAGGAATTGGTGGCTGGCGCCTCGATGTCGCTACAGAAGTCGACCCTCTCTTCTGGAGCGGCTTTTTCAGACCACTCGTAAAGAGCCTTGAGAAGGACATGATTCTTGTCGCAGAGTTCTGGGGCGATGCAAGATCTCTTCTGAGGGGTAAGACCTTCGATTCGGCAATGAATTATCCTTTCAAGGAAGCTGTGATCGAGTATGTATTCAGAGCGGGAAACTCCGCTGCAAAGTTCGCAGCCATGACTAATCTGTATCTGAACGCTTATCCACCTCAGACGCTGCATTCTCTATGGAACATTCTAGACAGCCACGATACCGAGAGAATTCTTACCCTTGCCTTCAATCAGGTTGATCTTCTGAAGATAGCAGTGGCGATTCAGATGACTTTCATCGGAAGCCCTGTTATTTACTACGGAGATGAAGTTGGAATGAAGGGCGGAAAGGATCCCGAAAACAGGGCTCCCATGCTTTGGGATGAGGAGAAATGGAATTGGGAGATCTACGACTTCTACAAAACCCTTATTGATCTTAGAAGAGCTCATGAATCGATTAGAGATGGAGAATATGAAGTATTGACGGCTGAAGGACCGGTTTTCTCATTCAGGAGATGGAAAGACTATGACGAAGTGATCGTTGTGATTAACCCTTCAAGGGAAAATGCCTTTTTCAACCCTGAATTCGAAGGAGAATTCTGCGAATACCTTTCTGGAAGAAACATTTCTTTATACGAAAACACGGCCGAGATCCCACCGTTGACCGTCTGGATTCTAGTACAGGAGGATTGAAACCTCACCTCCGGAACAGAAATCAGCTACCGAAAACAGTGTTGCATGAATGATGATAGTGCAATAAGCACTGTTCAATCTTATGAAGGTTCAGACCGGGTCCATTATGTGGTGGATCTCCTCTTTTGTATCCAGATGCTTCTACAAGGAAGCTCAACTTCATCGACAGAAGGCACCACACCGGACCAATCCCGATACATTTCCTTTAGTTTTATCGAATGCCTCGGTGTATCAGTAAGATTCACAAATGAAATCACGTTGCTTTGAGATGCCTTTCTCGTGCAGGCCGCAAAAACCCCATTCATACCGTCAAGGAATACCCTTGGTTCTCCCCCTCTAAGCGATATCGCTTCTCTTAGCAGCTCTATTCCATTTTTGTCTACTCGCGCCATGTCATCGCTATTGAGCATCATTCCGTCAAGCAATCCCACCGACAGAGCAAAGATTCTCTTTTCATCTTCGGTGAGGTCGCAGTCTCTGAGGATTATCGTATCAGGATCGTTGAGCCACAGTCTTCGGTGCATGAAAGATCTTGTGTATGCGTTCCTCAAGCAGAATCTTGCGCTGGGAATCCCGATATCCATGGGTTCACCGTTCCAATGAGGCGCAGTATCTGATCCTATCCTCATTCCGTCGACAAAACCAACTGAAGGGAGGAGCGGCGCCCCACAACCAAGAATGAAGCAATCCTCTCCAGCAGCGTCTCTGATCATCTGCATGCCTGTTCTGTAGGCTTCGACGGGACTAACGCTTTCATCAAACCTCCTTCCCGGGATGGCACCCGCGAAGAGGAAATCTATCTTCAAGTAATCAAAGCCAGAATCTCTAATCGACTTTATCAAGTTTTTTAGATAAGTCAAGGCTTCGGGGTTCGTGCTGTCAAGTGCGAATATCCGTTTCCCCCAGTTTCTGTAAGCGACTTTGGGGCTTTCATCATCGTTTCTAACAAACCAATTTCTGTGCTCATTGAACAGTCTGGAAGTCTCAGAAGCGGAAAAGGGCGCTATCCAAAGTCCTGCCATGAACCCTTCTCTCTTGATTTCCGACGCAATTTCCTTCAATTCGGGAAACTTGGAGTTGGTTTGAAGCCAATCACCTATGTCTTCTTGATAGCCGTCATCCAGTTGAACAAGCCTGTAATCTATCTTCTCGCGCTCTCTGATTTCTGCAAGGAGTCTCACATTCTTAGACAGCTCCTCGAAAGTGATCTCTGTGAAATAGTGGTACCAGCTGCACCATCCGATCCCTTCAAACTCTCTGAATTCTACTGAGTTCTTCTTATTTATCAAGTCTGCATACTCTTCAAGCATTTCCCAGAGAGTGTTACTGCCATATATGGCCATTGTCTCCAGTTCAATCGATTCCCCAGGCAGTAATCTGGTCCCAAAGAGATCTGCAACACCCTTTATGCTTGAAGATTCATCGTTCCATAGGAAGTACTGATGAGAAAATTCATTGGAGACGAAACCCACCAGAAGTTCATCTGTGGCGATAAAGTAGTCGCTCGGTCTAAACCCCTCTCTCAAAACTTCTGGAACAGGGGTAGCTGCAAGAAGACTGATTCCCTGGGAATCGGCAAATTGAACTAGAGGTTCCACTAAAGGTTGTTCCCAGTAGGCCTTGAAGGGAAACCAGGACTGCCAATTGTTATAATAAACAGGTTCACTGACGTCTTGAATTTCAATCAGATCTACCTTCCCAACTCTCAGTGGAGTATCGCTCACGTTTCGAATCGTAACTTGAACAAGAACAGCAGATGAATCGGGAAGACTGGAGAAGGCATAGTCAACGCTCAGGTCTTCTTTCTCTATCTTGAATTCTCTCCCGCCGGCAAGAATCAACTCTTTGATGCTCTCAACTCTTATTTTAAGCACTCTAGATCACCTCACAGCTTTGCTTTCAATTATAGGCCAGTGCAAAAACAAGTTGAATCATTGTCTCACCATTGGTACCAGTGGGAAAGCCGTTTACGCTATCAATTCTGATTGTGTGTTTTTGATACTCTCTCAGACGCTCAGTTTCTAGCATTTGCATGGAACATCTTCCTTCACAAAGGAGAACCGAGTATATGGCTAACAGGTTTCAGATTTCCTTCAACACACTGTCCAGATCTGCAAGAAGGTCCTCAATGTTCTCAATGCCTACAGAGAGTCTTACTCCTCCTTCAGAAAGTCCTACCTCACATAACTGCTCGCTTGTGAATGAAGAATGACTTGTAAGAACCGGAATCGTTGCTAGAGACTCGACTCCGGCCAAACTTGTAGCTTCAAGAAAGAGCTCGCTCTTCCTTATGAACTCCTTTGCCGTCTTTAGATCCTTCACTTCGAGATAAACGACACCTCCGAACCCCTTGCAGTCGGCGAAACAGTTTGGGACGGCACTTTTTAAAGATGGGTGAGAAACCAGACTAACCTTCGGACTCTTTGAAAGAAAAAGAGCTATCTCTTTTGCATTATTGTTGTGCAGTTCCATCCGGAGTCCAAGTGTCTTGACTCCTCGGCATACAAGAAAAGCTTCGAAAGGAGCCCCGTTTGTGCCCAGCTTGATCATTTTCTTCCTTGCACGTGTTTCCAGCTCTCTGTTTCTGAAAGCTGCAAATCCAGCAATAACATCTGAATGACCGTTCACGTATTTCGAGAGGCTTTGGACATCGATGTCTGCTCCGTACTCAAGGGGTCTGAAATTGTAAGGTGATAAGAAGGTATTATCTACTACAAGTAGAGCTCTACTCCTGCTTGTAATGTGTGATATTCTCTGGATATCGGAGAGAATCAAATTAGGATTTGTCATGGATTCAACATAGACAATTCCAGTATTATCGTCAACCAGACTTTCAAGACCTTCAAGCCGGGACTGGTCGAATCGCCTTATTTCCACACCCATATCCGGCAGGTCTCCAAGAAGGCTCTGTGTACCACCGTAGATATTCCTAGAAATTACCAAATTCATTCCCGATCTCAAAAAAGTGAGAAAGATTGTAGTTATCGCTCCCATTCCCGAGGAAAAGAAGATTCCTCCAGCTCCTCCAAAGAGGTCTGAAAGCTTTCTTTCTACAACACCTATTGAAGGATTTCCAACCCTTGTATAAAAAGTCTCTGAGTTTTCGCTCGCATACTTTTCATCGTCGACCACGAAGTTAGATGTTTGAAAGATTGGAGTCGACACCGCGTCAAAAATCTTTCTCTCTTCTCCGATGTGAACCGCTCTAGTATTGAATCCGCTCATCTGTCTATCAGCTTTCCTCTAACAAGGAATCAACAGCTACTACTCTCTTTTCTACTGCAGAAACCAGCCCAGCCTCGATGGTGGCAAGATCCAAGAGGGCTTCTCCAACCGTGCCAAGAGAGTTCTTCTCACCTTCAACTACATTATAGAAGTCCCTGAATTCTTCAATGAAACCATCCGTCTTGTTTACAAAGATTTTTTCACGATCAGCGGCGAAGATTTCGATAGTTGCTCCGTCCTTATCAACAAGCATAAGCCCGTCTGTCCCGACTATTTCGAACCTGTTGAGGGGAGAGGCAGCACCGTAAACAACAGAGTAGTTTCCGATTACTCCATTTTCAAGAGTCATGTTGAAGACTACGCAGTTTTCTGCACCAAGATAGTCAAGACTTTTCTTTGTGAATCCGCTAACTTCTTCTACGTCGCCGAGAGTTTTTCTTAAGGCTGCTACATCGTGAACACCACCATCAGAAATAAAACCCCCGACGTGTTCTGGCGTCTGTCTCCACTTGGTCTGTACATATTTGTTATCCTGTCCAAAATCAACCCATTTAAGCCAGCTGAAAGCAAGGGGTATTCCTATCCTGCCTTCTTTCAGCAGTTCGGCAGCTTTCTCATAGACTTCTATGTGTCTGTAGTTTTCGGCTATGTAGACGGGAGAACTGCCGGGAAGCCTCAACAAAGGCACTGCTTCCTTGACAGAGGCCGCAACAGGTTTTTCGCAGATTACCGGCTTATTAGCTCTTCTTGCAGCTATAATCATCTTCGGATTCAGGGAAATCGGAACTGCCAAAACAACAGCATCGACCGAGTCTGAAGAGAGCATCTCTTCATAAGAATCAAAGACCCTTACGTCGCCACCAACTATCCCGGCGAATTCCTCAGCCTTCTTTCTAGTTCTGCTGTTGACGGCAACAACTGTGAATAAATCACTGAGCTTTCTCAGTGCCGGAAGATGGAGTTCCCTTGAGGCTATACCGGCCCCAACCACACCTAAATTAATTTTCATACGAATCCTCTCCTTCGGTAATTCAACTTAAGATGCAAGAGATCCGAGGGATTTGTTGACCCCAAGATTACACTATAGGCTGAAAGAGGAATCAACTTCTCTTGCCCCATCTGATGTCCTCACTTCGTATGAGTCTAAATCTATCCCGAATCTCTCTTTATATCTGGTCTTGATCACTTCAACAATCTTTTTCTCTTCTTCTTTTTCGCACAGGGAAAGTACCGACCCCCCGAATCCTGCCCCTATCATTCTCGCACCTGAGACGCCCTTCATTTCTCTTAGTGTATTGACAATGAAGTCGGTTTCATCGCAGCTTACTTCGTAGTCAAGAGCGAGGGATTCGTGAGACTGAATTAGAAGCCTACCAAGGTTCTCGAAATTTGAGTTGGACATAATTTTTACTGACTCCAGGACTCTCATGTTTTCCGAAACTACGTGCAACGCACGCCGGTAGTACAGCTCACCCAATCTGCTCCTATTTGGAAAGAGATCTACCATGGAGACATCGCGATAGCTGCTCTTTCCAAGAATTTCAAGAGCCTTTCTCGCTTCCTCTCTTCTTGTGTTGTAGCCTCCTTTAGAAAGAGAATGATGGACTTTGGAATCAAAAACGAGAAACGTATAATCTCCAAGTTCTAGAGGTACATATTCGTAGCGCATCTCAAGGGTATCAAGGAATATGGCCTTGTCCTTCTTGCCCATTACAGCCGCAAACTGGTCCATGACTCCGCACTTGACTCCGACAAACTCATTTTCAGCCTTTCGAGCATAATCATAGAGCTCAGTCTCATCGAGCTTCAAATTGAAAGACGAGTTCAGTGCAACAATCATGGCTACTTCAACTGCGGCCGAACTTGAAAGACCTGCTCCTTCTGGGAGATTGGAGTTAATCTCAATGCTCATACCACCAAACTCTGTGCCAAGCTCATCCTTAAGAACCCACAAGACCCCTTTCAGATAATCGCTCCAGTCACCGGTCTTTTGGATCTTTGATTCATCAAATGAGACTGGTTCCCTTCCCATCGAGCTCAGTGATATCTTACTACCACTTGTCTTCTCGACCGATAGAAGGACGTATTTGTCAATCGCAACGGGTAAAACAAATCCTTCATTGTAATCGGTGTGCTCACCTATGACGTTAATCCTACCAGGTGCAACAAAATACCTCTTCAAAACAACACCTCCAACATTGTACATATATGCTGTCTGTCCTTATTGAGAGGATAGCACCGCCAGAACAAAAAAACAAAGCGGGCCATGGCCCGCCAGATAGTTTCTAGGCTCTTTACTAGTGAATTCCCAGAAGATTGTCTATCTTGCTCTTGTCGAATCCAACAATGACCTGACTACCTATTGTTATGACTGGGACACCCATCTGCCCGCTTTTCTTCACCATTTCCTCTGCCTTGGCTTTGTCCTTACTCACATCGAAATCTTTGAAAGGAATCCCGTTAGTCTTGAAATAATCTTTCGCTCTCTTGCACCAGGGACAGGATGGGGTAGAATATACAATAACCTTTGCGTTCATACTTTTACACCTCCGGTTACCCCCATGGGGTATTTAATTACATTATAGAACGCCCTCTTTTTTGTGTCAACCCCGCTTCGGCACTGGCTTCATTCCTGGCTTCAGTTGAGAAAGATCGGAGAAAGTGATTATGGTTTCACCTTGTTAAGAAGAATTTCAAGCTTCTGCAACTGGCGGAGCAGAGTGAGTTGTTGCTCTGTCACCCTCTTTCTGTTGGCGATCAGATTCTGCAGATGACCTAGGGCCACCAATTTTGCTAGGTCGTCGTTGCTAAGCGACTGCTTAGAGAGAAGCTCTTTCTCAGATTTTTTCCATTCCATATAGAAAAGTCTCCCTGATGGAGTCCACCTTGCGAAAATTTTCTTCGGAACAACTAGCAGAAGCCACCCAAGACACCAATCGGCATAAAGTACAATCGAAATTACCAGTGATTCATCAGGAAAAGAGAGGTAAACCTGCCAGTTTCCAAAGACAAATTTGAGTATCACAGACCAGATTATCAAGTAGAAAACCGAAAACACAGACATAACGGTAGAACCCAGATACTCATAGAACCTTCCAGACTTAACAATACGCATTGCATGCTTCTGCCAGAAAACGTATTGCTCTTTGAACTCGTCAAGAGAGAAGTTGTCCTTCTCTGCATCAGGAACTTCCACTGAACCGTCGTTGTTTCTTCGAAGTGATTTCAGCGTCTGTAAGGCCCACTGCTGTTGAGTCGGGATCCCATTGTTACCGGCACCAACGGATATCGAATTCTCCCCAAGGGTGATCTCTCCGCTGTTATGCATCTCAAGAACTGTTGCTAGAAATCCATTGTTATCCACTTCCTGGAAAGGGTTTTTGATTACTGCGTTAAGAAGATATCCTGGCACATCGTAAATCCGATAGCCGATTTCGGACTTCACCTGAGGCTCTACGCCAAAGAGAATAAACGTGAAAAACAATACGAAAAAGGGCACCGCGATTTGAAATCCTATCAAGCCAGACAAGAATGCCTGCTGGAACATAGCGATTTCGTGTTCTTTACGGATCGCACTTTTACTTATCGTTGTACTTACAGCGTTTGCCATAGTATTTGCGATACTCTTTGAAAACGAGACTTTCATCTCACCAGAAGCATTCGAAAGTACCGATTTCATCTGGAGTTTCACGGAATTTCCGACTATCTCTACGCTGGCTTCTTTGTATGGTCTCACTGAAATATCACTCTTGGTTATCCTGGTGGCAATCGATTCGGGAAGTTCTATTGAGAGAGTAATGTCTCTAGTCATGGCATCCGAGTTTGGTTCCCAAAACCTGTAACTCAAGACCGCTATATCTGACCCAATTTCGACGACACCGGAAATAATATATTCAGTAGTCATTGTGAATCCGCTGACTTCCTCTTCAAGGAAAATCCTAGCATCAAAGCCTCCGGGAGAGGAGGAGATCTCTCTAACGACCCCAACCTCCTGCGAAACATCGATAGAATACGAGTTCAAGACGGAAGGATACGATAAGTGAAGTCTCTTTGATGCTGTGCGGTTATTGCGAGAGAGCGAGTAGACTGAAAGTTCTTCGACGTGAAGATCACCCTGTTCGTCGAGTTTTGCATTTATCTCGACTGAATCGATCTTATATGGAGCCGATTCTCTCCAGAAACCATTGCCGAGCGCGATAAACATGAAGAAGCCGCTGACCATCATGAATATTATAAAGAAATACTTTCTTTCGAATTTCCTTTTCATTTCATCTCACCCTTTGTATTATACTCTGCTTATGAAAACTATCTAGAAAATGGAGGAAGAGATGCTTAAGTGCAAACGGCTCTTCGTATCGGATATGGATGGAACATTCTACCTGGGAAACACTCTTCTGCCGGGTAGTCTCGACTTCGCCATGGCTGTTCACCGTCTTGGCGCAAGACTGGTATTTCTGACAAACAATTCATCGCGCACACCTGAAGAATATATCAGAAAACTAGAAAAAATGGGTGTGGACAGAAAACTCTTCCAAGTCTACACCTCGGGAGAAGCAACAATTAGCTTTCTCAAGAGAGACTTTGCCAAAAAGAAAGCATTTCTGCTCTCAACTCCGTCTGTGAGAGAAATGTTCGAAAAGGGCGGAGTAATGCTGGATGATTTTGATCCCGAAGTGCTGGTACTTGCATTCGACACATCGATTACTTATGAAAAAATCCGAAGGGCAGCGCTTCTAATTAGACAGGGTATTCCTTATGTTGCCAGTCACCCGGACATCAACTGCCCGACTGAAGAGGGTCCCATACCCGATGTCGGAAGCTTGATAAGTCTCTTTGAAACCTCAACAGGCCGTAGGCCGGATCACATAATAGGAAAGCCCGACCCCGCGATTTTGAAGATGGTAATGGAGGATTTCGATTGCAGTCAGGAAGAAACTGTCGTGATAGGAGACCGATTATATACCGATATTGAATGTGGACTCAAGGCGGAGGTAGATACTTTCCTTGTTCTGTCCGGGGAAACCACGAGAGACATGATTCCGGACAGACATAGTTACAAAGTCGTAGAAAACGTGGGATCTCTGGCAAAGAAGATTAGAGATCACGATACTGTATAATTGCCATAAGTTGGAGGTGATTCAATGGTCATCCTTTTCGTTGTAATTGGAATTCTTGTTGTATTAGCTCTTTGGCTCATCGGTGTATACAACAATTTAGTAACCCTTAAGAAGAGAGTCGAGAATGCCTGGTCGCAAATCGATGTTCAGCTCAAGAGAAGACACGATCTGATTCCCAACCTGGTCAATTCGGTGAAGGGCTACATGAAGTTCGAGCAGGAAACCCTGGACAAAGTAATTCAGGCAAGAGCAAAGGCCGTGTCCGCTCAAGGAGTTGGAGATAAGATCAAGGCTGAGCAGGAACTCGGCGGTGCGCTTGGTAGACTGCTTGCCATAGCCGAAAACTACCCTGATCTTAAGGCGAACACTAACGTCTCACAATTGATGGAAGAACTAACTACTACGGAGAACAAAATCTCTTACGCAAGACAGTTCTTCAATGATTCTGCTACCAAGTTCAATACAAAGATCGAGATCTTCCCTAATAACGTCATCGTTGGTTTCTTTGGGGGCAAGTTCGAATCCTTCCCGCTCTTTGAAGTCACAGAAGCCGAAAGAGGAACTCCCAACGTAGATCTCAATTTCTGAGGACAATGTCTTTTACTGTAGATTTCTACGAGGAAAGCAGAAAGAACGTAAGGAAGACCGTCATCCTTGTGATGGTCTTCCTTGTAATGATGATTGCATTTGGCCTGATTATTGATCTGGTGTTCGGAATACTACCCATATTTACCTTGGTTTTCTTGGCCATAGCATCTATACAGACCTTAGTATCCCTGACTTCAGGAAAGGAGATCGTCCTCAGATCAGTCAAAGCTCGCGAACTCAAAGCGAACGACCCCGAGGAGCGGCAGCTCAAGAACATAGTAGATGAACTGTCGATCGCCGCAGGAATGGGAAAACCTCCCGAAGTGTACGTAATCGATGACGATTCCGTGATCAACGCGTTTGCCACTGGAAGGAAGCAGGAGGATTCAGTTATTTGTGTGACTAGCGGACTTCTGAAGAACCTCGATCGTGAAGAAACTTCCGGAGTGATCGGGCATGAGCTGAGTCACATAGTCAACAGAGATATTCTTCTCATGACGCTTATTTCCGCACTACTGGGGGCCGTTGTGATAGTTCAGCTCCTTGCATTCAGGGCCCTGATCACCTATCTCAGATTTGGCGCAATTGGTGCTGCTACGAGATCGAGACGCTCCTCCAAGAAAAACGATAATTCTGCTCTTGCAATAATCGCCTTCCTGGCGGCAGTTGCTGGATTGGGTGCGCTTTTTTCATTTATTGGCAGGCTCTCACTGCTAGCCGTTTCTAGAACAAGAGAGTACTTCGCCGACGCGCGCGCAGTGGAGTTGACAAGGAATCCTTCGGGCCTTGCCAATGCCTTGAGGAAAATCGTTACCTCTTCGGCGAAACTTCAGACAGCCAACGTTGCCACTGCCCATCTATTCATCTCCGATCCTCTAAAGAGAGGCATAAACAACAGGACTTCATTCTTTGCATCCCTTTGGAGCACTCATCCACCAATAGCGATGAGAATTTCGATTCTTGAAAACAAGACTCTGACGGAAATTGAGGCAGAGCTGTCCGATTACATATGATTTTCTTTTCCTTTTAAGTGAATTCACCCTGAGAAGCGAGTAGAGGAAACGAACCTGTAACTTGACAATGGAAAGGGGTACTGGTAGTATAGGAATTGCTGACGCGAAGTTAGCGTTAGCGAGAAGGACGAGCGAGGAAGAAGGGTCATTGAAAAATGGATAGCAATCCAGCGAGTTTCAAAAAAATGAGTCATGGATGGAGGGTTTGATCCTGGCTCAGGGTGAACGCTGGCGGCGTGCTTGACACATGCAAGTCGAACGGTATGTGGCAACACATAGAGTGGCGAACGGGTGAGTAACACGTGGGAACGTACCTTCTGCAGGGGGATAACTGACCGAAAGGACAGCTAATACCGCATAAGACCGAGAGGAGAAAGGTGCAACAGCATCGGCAGAGGAGCGGCCCGCGGACCATCAGCTAGTTGGTGGGGTAAGAGCCTACCAAGGCAACGACGGATAGCCGGCGTGAGAGCGTGGCCGGCCACAAGGACACTGAGATACGGGTCCTACTCCTACGGGAGGCAGCAGTGCGGAATTTTAGATAATGGAGGCAACTCTGATCTAGCGACGCCGCGTGCAGGAAGAAGGTCTTCGGATTGTAAACTGCTGTGGTAAGGGAAAAATGCCATGTAGAGTGGAAAGCTACATGGAGGGATGGTACTTTACTAGAAAGCCCCGGCTAACTACGTGCCAGCAGCCGCGGTAATACGTAGGGGGCGAGCGTTACCCGGAATCACTGGGCGTAAAGGGAGCGTAGGTGGCCTGACATGTCGACTGTGAAAACCCGGAGCTCAACTCCGGACTTGCAGTTGAAACTGCCAGGCTTGAGGACGGTAGAGGAAGACGGAACTGCCAGTGTAGGGGTAAAATCCTTAGATATTGGCAGGAACGCCGGTGACGAAGGTGGTTTTCTGGGCCGGTTCTGACACTGATGCTCGAAAGCCAGGGGAGCGAACGGGATTAGATACCCCGGTAGTCCTGGCCCTAAACGATGTTCACTAGGTGTGGGGAGCGGAAAGCTTTCCGTGCTAAAGCTAACGCGATAAGTGAACCGCCTGGGGAGTACGCCCGCAAGGGTGAAACTCAAAGGAATTGACGGGGGCCCGCACAAGCGGTGGAGCGTGTGGTTTAATTCGATGCTAAGCGAAGGACCTTACCAAGGTTTGACATGCTGATAGTAGTGAATTGAAAGAGGAACGACCACACTTTGTGTGGAGTCAGCACAGGTGGTGCACGGCCGTCGTCAGCTCGTGCCGTGAGGTGTTGGGTTAAGTCCCGCAACGAGCGCAACCCCTGCTCTTAGTTGCCAGCGGTAAGGCCGGGCACTCTAGGAGGACCGCCGCCGACGAGGCGGAGGAAGGGGGGGATGACGTCAGGTATCGTGCCCCTTATATCTTGGGCGACACACGCGCTACAATGGGTTGGACAGAAGGGACCGAGACAGCAATGTGGAGGAAATCCTCAAACCAACCCCCAGTTCAGATTGCAGGCTGCAACCCGCCTGCATGAAGCCGGAATCGCTAGTAATCGCAGATCAGCCAAGCTGCGGTGAATACGTTCCCGGGCCTTGTACACACCGCCCGTCAAGCCACCCGAGTTGGTAACACCTGAAGATGAGTATCCTAACCGTAAGGAGGGAGCTTGTTTAGGGTGGGATTGGCAAGGGGGGCTAAGTCGTAACAAGGTAGCCCTACCGGAAGGTGGGGCTGGATCACCTCCTTTCTAAGGAGTTTACATCGGATTGCTATCCATCTTTGAGTGAATCCTGAGCTGGGCTCGTAGCTCAGTAGGTGAGAGCGCGCGCCTGATAAGCGCGAGGTCAGTGGTTCGACTCCACTCGAGCCCACCAGTGAGGGGACATAGCTCAGCTGGGAGAGCGTCTGCTTTGCAAGCAGAAGGCCAGGGGTTCGAATCCCCTTGTCTCCACCAGGGGAACGTAAGTTATCTGGTCATTGACAAGTACATAGGGAAAAGAAGAAAGAAGCGAGTCATGAAAAGAAGGTAAAGGTATAAAGGGCTCACGGAGGATGCCTTGGTAGCGGGAGGCGAAGAAGGGCGTGGCCAGCTGCGAAAAGCCGCGTGTAGGTGCAAGCGACCATAGAAGCGCGGATGCCCGAATGGGGAAACCCACTAGGCAGAGATGTCTAGTATCCTGAAAAGGAAGCGAACCTTGCGAACTGAAACATCTTAGTAGCGAGAGGAAAAGAAATCGAAGAGATTCCCTGAGTAGCGGCGAGCGAAACGGGAAGAGCCTAAACCTATATAGTGTAAGCGTACGGGCGTTGCTATATAGGGGTAGAGGGATATATGCGGGCCTGACCGTACAGGGCCGGGAGAAGCTAAAGACTAGTCGAACAATCTGGGAAGATAGACCGGAGAAGGTGAAAGTCCTGTAGGCGAAAGTCAGAGGCTATCCTTGGATATATCCCGAGTAGCGCGGGGCACGAGAAATCCCGTGTGAATCTGGGGAGACCACTCTCTAAGGCTAAATACTACCTGCTGACCGATAGTGCAAAAGTACCGTGAGGGAAAGGTGAAAAGCACCCCGGGAGGGGAGTGAAAGAGTACCTGAAACCGTGAGTCTACAATAAGTGGGAGCACGAAAGTGCGACCGCGTGCCTTTTGATTAATGAGCCTGCGAGTTACCGTAACTGGCGAGGTTAATCCGAGAGAGGAGAAGCCGAAGGGAAACCGAGTCTTAATAGGGCGGAAGTCAGTTGCGATAGACCCGAAACCGGGTGAGCTATCCATGGGCAGGTTGAAGGTGGGGTAACACCCACTGGAGGACCGAACCAGTTAGCAGTAAAAAGCTATTGGATGACCTGTGGATAGGAGTGAAAAGCTAACCGAACTCGGTGATATCTGGTACTCCTCGAAACGTGTCTAAGCACGGCCTTGCATGGTTAGTAGAGGGGGTAGAGCACTGATTGGGCTAGGGGGGCGACCTCCAACCCCAGTCAAACTCCGAATACCTCTACTCAAAGTGCAGGAGACAGACTGCGAGCGATAAGGTCCGTAGTCGAGAGGGAAACAGCCCAGACCACCAGCTAAGGGCCCAGAGAGATAGCTAAGTGTTAAAGGAAGTGGAGAGTCAAAGACAGCTAGGATGTTGGCTTAGAAGCAGCCATCATTAAAAGAGTGCGTAACAGCTCACTAGTCGAGACTCACCGCGCCGAAGATGTAAGGGGGCTAAAGCTATCCTCCGAAGCTGTGGAACAGGAAACTGTTGGTAGAGGAGCATTGTGTTGTAGGGAGAAGGTAGACCCGTGAGGGCTGCTGGACGAGACACAAGAGAGAATGCAGGCATGAGTAAACGAGAGGAGAGTGAGAATCTCTCCCCCCGAAAGCCTAAGGGTACCTGGGGAAGGTTCGTCCACCCAGGGTTAGTCGAGACCCTAAGGGGAACCCGAAAGGGGTAACCGATGGGAAACCGGTTAATATTCCGGTACTGGCGTAACATGAGTTTTGGGGTGTGACACAGGAGGATAGGCGTTGCGTACTAGTTGCATAGTGCGTCTAAGTTTCTAGTCCGAAGATCGCGGCAGGGAAATCCACCGCAGGAGGGTGAGGGACGAATGGGAGTTCCTTCGGGAGCAACAATGTTGAGTTCATACTGTCGAGAAAAGCATCGCAAAGCGTTTGAGTGTTGAGCCAATCGTTCTGAAAACCGACACAGGTAGGCAAGCTGAGAAGGCTAAGGGGAGCGGGATAACTCCTGTTAAGGAACTAGGCAAATTAGCCCCGTAACTTCGGGAGAAGGGGTACTCTGGTTGGTTAAGAGCTGACTGGAGTCGCAGTGACAAGGCAGCGGCGACTGTTTACCAAAAACACAGGGCTCTGCGAATTCGATAAGAAGACGTATAGGGTCTGACGCCTGCCCAGTGCTGGAAGGTTAAGGGGAAAGGTTAGCGTAAGCGAAGCTTTGAACCGAAGCCCCAGTAAACGGCGGCCGTAACTATAACGGTCCTAAGGTAGCGAAATTCCTTGTCGGGTAAGTTCCGACCTGCACGAATGGCGTAACGATCGCTGCACTGTCTCAACAGGAGACCCGGTGAAATTTCAGTCTGGGTGAAGATGCCCAGGACTCGCAACTAGACGGAAAGACCCCATGGAGCTTTACTGTAGCTTGGTATTGTGCTTTGTTGTATGGTGTACAGGATAGGTAGGAGGCGTAGAACCCGGTTCGCCAGGATCGGGGGAGCCAACGGTGGGATACTACCCTCCATACAACGGAGTACTAACTTGCACGTGTGGAGAGCACGGCAAGGACATTGCTAAGTGGGCAGTTTGACTGGGGCGGTCGCCTCCAAAAGAGTAACGGAGGCGCGCTAAGGTTGGCTCAGGTTGGTTGGAAATCAACCATAGAGTGTAAGGGCAAAAGCCAGCTTGACTGTGAGACTGACAGGTCGAACAGGAGGGAAACCTGGCCCTAGTGACCCTGCGGCCCTGAGTGGAAAGGCCGTTGATCAACGGATAAAAGCTACCCTGGGGATAACAGGCTTATACTGCCCGAGAGTTCATATCGACGGCAGTGTTTGGCACCTCGATGTCGGCTCATCGCATCCTGGGGCTGGAGCAGGTCCCAAGGGTTAGGCTGTTCGCCTATTAAAGCGGTACGTGAGCTGGGTTCAGAACGTCGTGAGACAGTTCGGTCCCTATCTGTTGCGAGCGTAGGAGACTTGAGAAGGGTAGCCCCTAGTACGAGAGGACCGGGGTTAGTGGACCTCTAGTGAATCAGTTGTCGTGCAAGCGGCAGTAGCTGAGTAGCTACGTTCATGAGTGATAACCGCTGACAGCATCTAAGCGGGAAGCACGCTTCAAGACTAGGTCTCTCAGGATCGTTCGAGAAGAGGACGTAGATAGGCTGGAGATGTAAGCACTGTGAAGTGTTCAGTCGACCAGTACTAATAATCCGATTCCTTTACCTTATATTTCCCTATGTACTCTTGAGTGAACAGATATTCTGGGTGAAGATACCGGGACGGGAAACACCCGGCTCCATACCGAACCCGGCAGTTAAGCCGTCTCGGGCCGATGGTAGTATGTGGGCAACTGCATGCGAGAGTAGGTATCGCCCAGATGTTATACAAGAGGAGAGTCTTTTTGACTCTCCTTTTTGTTTTGAGAAAACGTGGTCGGGGGTAGCAGGTAGGGGGTTCGTAAGAACAAGAGAAACTGGTTGATCGTTGAAAGGTTCTCCGTTCTCAGAAAAGAACGGTTACAAGTTCCAAGATGCAAGTTGTGAGCTGCATGTGCGAATAAATTCGATCCAAACGGATGTAGGGGCGTGCGGCGGCACGCCCACTGTTAAGGATCAATCTTCCCAAGGATAAAGATCGTCCTCTTCAATAGTTGAACGA
>Ga0265294_10002039_pt1 | contig 26750 bp, 15 predicted proteins | sample MunlanPumphouse3_FD_192504 | JGI IMG/M metagenome (GOLD analysis project Ga0265294, IMG submission 192504) | Groundwater microbial communities from a municipal landfill in Southern Ontario, Canada - Pumphouse #3 | ecosystem: Environmental > Aquatic > Deep subsurface > Groundwater | place... | reverse complement strand
CTTTAAAAGCATCATCATTTATATCAACATCCTTCATCATCTTGCCAACCCCTGGTATCATTCCCATAAGGTCTTTGATATTACCCATCTTCTTTATTTGGTTGATTTGAGTTAGAAAGTCATTGAAATTGAAATCATTTGTCTTAAGTTTCTTCGATATCTTCCTTGCCTGCTCTTCATCATACTGCTCTTGAGCCTTTTCAACCAAAGAAACAATATCACCCATTCCAAGAATACGAGAAGCCATACGCTGAGGATGGAAAACATCTAATGCTTCCATCTTTTCTCCTATACCTACAAACTTAATTGGCTTATTAACAACGTGACGAATGGTTAGTGCTGCTCCACCTCTTGTGTCTCCATCAAGTTTGGTAAGGACAACTCCTTGAAAATCTAATTTATCATTAAATGCTTTTGCAGTATTTACAGCATCCTGACCTGTCATACTATCTACCACAAAAAGAGTTTCCTGAGGATTAACAGCTTTCTTAATAGCTCCAATCTCATTCATCATAGCCTCATCAATACCCAAACGACCAGCAGTATCAACAATAACAATATTTATTCCCTTATCCTTTGCTCTCTGAACAGCATTCTTAGCAATTTCAACAGGGTTTTTAGAATCTTCCGTATAAACCTCAACCCCTATTTGCTCACCAAGAACTTGCAATTGATTGATTGCAGCAGGACGGTAAACGTCACCAGCCACCAAAAGAACGGACTTGCTTTTTTTAGTTTTAAGATAATTTGCAAACTTAGCCGAGAAAGTTGTCTTACCACTACCTTGCAAACCAGCAATAAGAATTATGGCAGGAGAACCTTTAATATTAACCTCTTGAGTTTCTCCACCCATTAGCTCAGTCAATTCGTCTTGAACAATCTTAATCATTAATTGTCCTGGATCAATTGAAGTTAAAACATTCTTACCTAATGCTTTTTGTTTAACAGTATCGCAAAACTCCTTAGCAATAGCATAGCTAACGTCGGCATCAATCAAAGCCTTCCTAACCTCTTTCAATGTTTCAGCAACATTAATTTCAGTTATCTTACCATGACCTTTTAATATCTTAAACGACTTCTCTAATTTCTCACTTAAATTCTCAAACATATTATTATTCCTGTATTTTTATATAATCTACTATCTTTCTCTTTCCACAACCAACTTCAAATTAAGAAGTGCAAAGTTAAGATATTTTTTAGAACTGACAACTAGCTTTCATTAAAAGCTATAAGCAATTAATCAGCGGATAATAGAAGACTAATCATATATCAAATACTTCTTCCTAATTTGCTTAAAGTCCTCAATATCTTTTTCCCAAGTCTTTCGTATCTCTTTTTCTTGCATACCCTTTCTAACTTGTAGCTTTAAGTCTTTGTTGCCAGATAGTTTATCGAAGAAATTTTGGAAGAACTTATCCTTATTTGGGTAAGCATTATACATTCTAATCAAAACGCTCAAACTCATCTCTCCCTTTGCTTTTGATTTAATACAATTCTCAATAACCATATCACTTTCCCCATAACACTTAATATTTTTATAAGGAGGATTATCCGAAACCCCTTTAATTACCTTTGGAGTAAAAGAAAAACTTGTATCATTATATTCAGGATAACCCACAATTTCAAAAGGTGAATCCGTTCCCCTACCCACAGAAACTGGAGTACCCTCAAAGAAACAAAGCGAAGGATAACAAAGAATAGATAATGGCGTTTTAAGATTTGGACTTGGAGCAATAGGAAGCTCGTAATCCATACTATGATTGTAGTATTTTATTGGAATAATAGTTAAATCACATCTCAAATTCCCTTTTTCTCCAATCACCCTATTCTTTGATGTTCCAAGCCAATACTCTCCATTTATCATTTTAGCATATTCCCCAATAGTCATACCATAAACAATTGGCACAGGATGCATCCCAACAAAAGAAACTAAAGAAACATCCTTTAAAACTGCCCCGTCAATATAAGAAGCATTGGGATTAGGTCTATCAAGAACTATCAAATGAATATTGTTTTCAGCACAAGCCTCCATAACATAATGAAGAGTTGAAATATAAGTATAGAACCTCGTTCCCACATCTTGAAGATCAAAAACAACTACTGTATTATTTTTAAACTCATTTTGCCTTGGTTTCTTATTATTCCCATAAAGAGATATAATTGGTAAAGAAGTTTTTTTATCAATTGAAGACTTAATAATAGCACCAGCCTCAGCATCTCCCCTAAAACCATGTTCAGGACAGTAAATCGCCCTCACTGATACTCCCAAACTAATAAGACTATCAACCAAATGCGTTTCCCCAATCAAAGAAGCCTGATTAGCAATAACACCTACCCTTTCACCCCTTAACCAATCAATATACATTTCAGTACTCTCCGCCCCAACCTTAATTGCACTAACATTAGTTAACTCATCATTAGTTTGAGCAAAAACCTTACCAATTGGCATTATAAAAACAATAGCCAAAAAAGCCCAAACAAAATACATTTTACATTTCATCATCCAATCTTTACCCTTAATTTTATTTCTCTATTCTTAATTCCTGACAAAGATACAAAAAAGGAAGTTGAATGAAAGTATTTGAAATAACAAAACGAGGATTCAATAAAATAAATCCTCGTTAAAATATAATAACCTATAAAGTTACCCAATCACAATTCTACTTCCCAACAATAATCTTTCCACTAATAGTCTTCCCATTAAGAGATACATTATAAGTATAAGCTCCTGCATTTAGATTAGAAACATCAATCCTATTTCCTTGCTTTGATTTTAGCTTAGCTTTCTTCACTAATTTCCCTTGCATATCAAATAACTCAATATCACTTTGCTTGAAATTAGTTGATTCAATATCAATATTGATATAATCTCTTGCTGGGTTTGGATAAACCTTTATTGTTTCTGTTTCTCCTGTTTGAATATTTGTTAAACCAATTAAACCTTCAGGATTAAATTTTATTAGCCACGCTGCTCTTCCATAAGGTGGCGTAATAAAACTAGATGTGGATATAATAACTTCCCCATCTTCTGTTATTTTCATTCCTCTAACATGATTACTTTTTTCATAATCACTCGGAAATAAGAATTTATACTGAAAATTAATATTGCCAGTTGCACTAAAATTCAACAATACCAAAGATTCATCATCTTCATAATGAGTATAAATAGAATCTGTATTATTAAATACAAATCTATCATAGTATATGTCATAATTTCTTTGCGTATTAATATCACTTGATGTAATAGGCTCAATTTGATGGATAATTTCTTTGTTATTCTTGTTGAATATATGTATCTTTATATAATCAGGCCCCTGAAATAGACCTGCAAATGTTGTATCATTTATTGCTATTATGTTGTAAAGATGATGGCTCCCACGTATTATACCATTAGGTAAAGTATCAATAAATGGACCATGAGGAATACTATCTTCTATTTCTAAGGTTTCCTTATTAATGTAAGAAATTCCACGATAACCAAAATATTCAGTAGGTGATATAACTGCAAATTTTTCAAGTAACAAATGTTCTCCCACTTCACAAATACGAGTTTCTGTTACTTCTGATTTAAGAGGATATGTTTTAGTATTTAATATATTCCCTAATGTGTCAAAAATAATAAGTTTAAGAGCATCTGAACAATAATTTATAGTATTAGATTGATCTTGAGTAGATGGATATTGAGCATTTGCAATAAGAAAAAAATTATTGTTGCTTAACCTTCTATACTTAAAACCCTGCATTGTGTTTATCCATAGAGTATCTTCACTGTTTTTGATCCATAAAGATTTATCTATTAAAACATTGCCATTTCTATCAATACATCTAAATTGCAATGTGTCTAAATTGTTATTTGTATAATGTAGACCATAAAATTTATCATTAATCTTATGCTCTACTATTTTTTGAATAGAAGTAGGGTTATTGATAAGTGAATTGGATATAATATTTAAATCTTTAGTTAAAGAGATAATTCTACTATTTGCAGGATTTAGAACATCAAGATAAGACACCCAAATAGTATCATCATCTTTATTATTTATAATATAAATTACCGGCATATCTCCAGTAAATTCTTTTACCTTAAAATTATCATTTCTGTAAGTTTCTGTAAAGGTTTGTGCGTTTACTCCAATACTTAATATCAATGATAGAATAAATAACAAAATAGTACTTTTCTTTTGCATAATCAATTTGTTTAATTATAAATTTAATTAAGCCTATTGTAAGATAATCGGTTATAAGTTTTCAGAAAAAGGCTTATGAATTAGAAGCTTTCTGAAAACCTAAGTCATACGAATTTATTTTTGCACAAATAGAAGATTCCATACATACATACATACATACATACATACATACATACATACATACATACATACATACATACATACATACATACATACATACATACATACATACATACATGTAGGTTTGTTCTGTGTGTTTATAGGTTGTATTGTTTGCAAGAAATCTTTCATAATGTAAAAGTATAACAGAGCAAAGGTAGAAATACTTTTCAATTAAACAAACTTTTTCCATTATATTATAAAGAAAAGGAAAATGAAACGAAGATATACGGTAATGAAACGAAGAAAGAATTTGCTGAATCGCCACTTTAAACTATTGAATCGAAGATTCAGCACCCAAATGATGTGCATCTTTCATAGCAAATGATGTGCATCTTTCGGGGTGAATGATGTGCATCATTTTATTTAAGGAAATTTAGGAGGGATTTTGAGCTTTAGCTTTAAAGGGCTAAGCTCGATAGGTTTTATTATGCAAATATACGAAATATTTCGGTATAAAACAATGGTTTTTGAAAGAAAAAGAGGTAACCCTATTAGTTAGGATTACCTCTAAGTAAATGTTATTAGTTTTTTCCTATTATTTTCCTGCTTCCATTGCAGCTGGTTTCAAACTAATTCTAATATGATCTTTATGATTAAGATATTTCTTAGCCATTGCATGAACATCTTCTTTAGTTATTGAGTTAACAGCTTGTTTGTATTGTTCTACATCTTTAAGGGTTGAACCATACCAGATTGAACTCTTAATCAAACTACCCCAGAATCTATTATTATTAGTATAGTCTTTTTCTCTTGCACGGATTAATTGCTCTTTAACTTTTGCTAAGTCAATATCTGTTGGACCTTCATCTATTACTTTGTCTATAACTTGCCAAGTTGCTGTAGTTAGTTTTTCAATATTTGTTGGGTCGCAACCATACATTACCATTAGTGATAGTTCTGATTTTGGATATTTTTCATAGTCTAATCTAAACATTGGAGAATAGGTTCCGCCTAGTTCTTCACGAATGGTTTCTGTTAGTTTAATATCAATGATATCTCCTAATACTTTCGTAGTCATTGCTTCTTTTTCACTCCAATCAAATTCTTGGTTTGTTACCATTACTAACATTCCTTTTTCAGCCTCTCCCTTATAAACAGTTTTGTCTATAGGTCCTTTTGCAAACACAGCACTCTTGTCTAACCATTGTTCTTTAACACCCTTTGCTGGCATTGATCCAATGTATTTTTCAATTAATTGTATTGTAGTGTCAATTGCGAAGTTTCCAACAAAGGTGAAGGTGAAATCTGATGCATCAGAGAAACGCTCACGGAAGATTTTATACATTTCGTCAATGTTCATCTTCTTTAGTTGTTCGTCTGTTGGTAATAAGATTGTTCTCTTATCATTTGGATACATAGTTTTCATCAGTGCCATTTGGAAGTCAAATTCTGGCATATTCTTATACATCTGAATTTGCGTTCTTAGGTTAGATACTTCTTTCTCTAATATGTTTTTGTCTTTCCTTGGTGCTTCAAAATACATATATAGATATTGTAGAAGATATTCAAAATCTTGTGGTGATGAACTTCCTGAGAATCCTTCTTCAAGGTCACTAATATATGGTTGAACTCCTAGAGTTTTTCCTTTTAAGAATTTCATAAGTTGTGAGTTGTCGTAATTCCCAATACCACTTCCGTCAATAATAGATGCTGCATAGTTTGCATTAATCATTTTATTATCTGCATATAACGATGTTCCTCCAGGAGACCATGCACTAAGAACTATCTCATCGTTTTTGAAAGTTGTAGGTTTAAGTATTACTGTTGCTCCATTAGAAAGAACTAGGGTTGTGAAATCAAATTCTTTGTTATCAACTCTTGATTTTACTTTCCCTGCCTTTGGCTGCTTTACTAAGAAAGGCTCAGTCTTAACGTCATCAAAATAAGGCTTAGTCTTAGATTTCTTAACCTTTTCAACTATTTTCATTACGTCTTTTTCTGTTGGAACTTTAGTGCCTGCTTTTTCTGGCATAGTGATATTAACTACAAAGTTTTCATCAGTTATCCATTTACTTACTAATTGATTAACCTCTTCTAGGGTGATATCATCCATTAGTTCCTTAGCGTATTTGTTTTCAATTCTTGCTCCTGGTTGAGGAGAGTTTTCTAAGAAATGGTCAACATAGCTTGCTGCCAAACGTGAGCTTTCTGTTTTTGATTCTTCTTTTGCTGCTCTGTCGTAAGCAATTAATAATGATTCTTTTGCTCTATCTAATTCTGTTTGTTGGAAACCGTGTTGAACTACTCTTTGGTTTTCGGTTAAGACTGCTTCCATTGCATCCATAGTTTTGCCATCTTTTGCAGCAAGATATCCCATATAAACAGAAGTTGGACGTGCTATAAAGCTACCATATCCTACGCCTGCATACATAAATGGACATTCTTTTTTATCAGTAAGTTCTTGAAGACGAGAATTAATCATTTGTTGGAAAAGACCATAAACTAATTCTTGCTCACGGAAATCACCAATTGTTATAATGTCTTTGCTAGGGTGTTTGTAGAAAAATTGTACTGAATTACCTGTTGCTTCTTTATCTGTTGCAATTGCAATTAGAGGCTCTTTATTGCCAGGAATTGTTGCTATAGGACGGTGGAAAGGAGTTGAAGGAGCATCATTCATCTGGAAGTAATCAATTACTTTTTGCTCCATTTCATCTGCATCGAAGTCTCCAACAATAACTACTGCCATATTTTCTGGACGATACCAAGTCTTATAGAATGCTCTTATTGATTCAGGTTTGAAGTTTACAAGGTTTTCGTATGTACCTATTGGAAGGCGTTCTGCATAAAGAGATCCTTTTAGCATAGTTGGCCAAGTTTTTTGACGTAAGCGGTCTTGAGCCCCTTGTCCCATACGCCACTCTTCAATAATTACTCCACGCTCTTTATCTATTTCTGTTTCTGTCATAAGCATACCAAATGCCCAGCCGTCTAATATCTTTAGCCCCATATCGAAAAGCTCTGGCTTATCTGTTGGCAGGGTAACCATATATACTGTTTGGTCGAAACCTGTGTATGCATTAATCTCACGACCAAATACTATACCTTCTTTTTCCAAGTTATCTATTAGAGAATTTCCTGGAAACTGCTTAGTTCCATTGAATCCCATATGTTCAGAAAAGTGAGCTAAGCCTACTTGGTCTGGAGTTTCAAGAATAGAACCTGCATTAACTGCAATAGAAAATTCAGCTCTATTTTCTGGTTTCCTATTTGCTTTAACGTAATATGTAAGTCCGTTTTTAAGCTTGCCATAACGAACTGTACCATCTAATTTTATTTCTTCATTTAAGTTAAGGGCTTTCTTAGAGCCACCTAATCCTATTTGAGAAAAACCTGTACTAACAACTGATAAACACAGTGCTATTACTAATAAAAATCTACTTCTCATTGCCTTGTTTTTTGGTTAATATTTATTTGTTATAATTTGATATTAGTATTTTACCTAATCATTTAAGAAAACAAAAGTAGAAACAATTTTCCTAGAAAGCAAATTTATATCAAATTATTCGTAATGGTATATGATTAATCCTAAACAAAAAAAGAGGTAACCCCTTTATGGGATTACCTCTTGTAAAGAAAATTAATTTAATTAATTCCTCTTATTTTGCAGGCTTCATTGATTCTGGTTTCAAACTAGCTCTTACATATTCTGTATGTCCAAGATATTTCTTAGCCACTGCTTGAAGATCAGCTTTTGTTATTGCGTTAACTGAAGCGGTGTATTCTTCAAGGGTTTGAACTTCATAACCAAACCAACGTGAACCGTTGATTGTTGATGACCAATAACCATTGTTTTCCATTTGTGTTTGACGTCCTTTGATAAGTTGTTCTTTAACTTTTGCAATGTCTTCGTCTGTTGGACCTTCTTCCATGATTTTATCAAATACTTGGAATGTTGCTTCTGTTAATTTATCAACTGTTGTTGGGTCACAAGTGTAGTAGCACATCCATGTAGCTTCTGCTTTTGGATATTTATCATAATCTAATTGGAATGATGGTGAATAGGTTCCTCCCATTTCTTCACGAATAGTTTCTGTTAGTTTGATCGAAACTGCGTTATTCAACATTCTCATTGCAACTCTGTCTTTATCGTTCCAAGTAAATGGTTTTGTTGATACAATTGCCATTAGACCTTTGTTTGCTTCACCTTTGTAGATATCTTTATTAACAATACCTTTTGCAAATTGTTTGCTACGATCTTTCCACTCTTCTTTCTTTCCCTTTGCTGGCATTCCTCCTATATATTTTTCAATTAAAGGTAGAACTGTTGCTTCATCTAAGTTTCCTACGAATGTGAAAGTAAAGTCAGATGCATCAGAGAAACGTTCACGGAAGATTTTATACATCTTGTCTATGTTCATTTGTTTTAGTTGAGCTTCTGTTGGTAGAATGATTTGACGTTTGTCTGTAGGATACATTGCCTTCATCCATCCTTCTTGGAATGCAAATTCTGGCATGTTCTTATACATGTTGATTTGTGTTGTTAGTTGTGAGATAGTTTTATCTAAAACGTCTTTATCTTTTCTTGGAGCTTCAAAATACATATATAAGTATTGTAGAAGTATTTCAAAGTCTTGTGGTGATGAACTTCCAGAAATGGTTTCATCTAATTCACCTATTGCAGGAGACAAGCCAACTGTTTTTCCTTTTAAGAATTTCATAAGTTGTGCATTGTCGTAGTTACCAATACCACTTCCGTCAATGATATTTGATGCAAACATTACGTTTACCATTTCATTGTCTTCATATAATGATGATCCACCTGCACTTTGAGCACTTAGTAATATCTCATCGTTTTTGTAGGTTGTAGGTTTAAGAATAACTGTTGCACCGTTAGAAAGGGTGTATTCTGTGTAGTTGAACTTTTCGTTCTTAACTGTCTTAGCAATCTTTCCTGCCTTTGGTTCTTTAATTAGGAAAGGTTCTGTCTTAACATTATCAACCCAAGGTTTAGTTTTTGATTTCTTTACCTTTTCAACAACCTTTAATAAGTCTTTTTCTGTTGGTATTTTCACGCCTTTTGTTTCTGGCATTTGAAGAGTTAGAACAAAGTTATCGTCAGTTATCCATTTAGAGATAAGTGCATTTACTTCTTCTAAAGAAATACCATCAATTAAATCCTTAGCATATTTGTTTTCTATTCTTGCACCTGGCATTGGTTCTTGGTCAAGGAAGTAATCAACTAAGCTTGCTGCTATGTTACCACTTTCTGATTTAGATTCTTCTTTTGCTGCTTTGTCATATCTTGTTAATAGAGCATCTTTAGCTCTTTCAAGTTCTGTTTGAAGGAAACCATGTTGAACTAATCTTTGGTTTTCCATCATAGCTGCTTCAAGAGATTCTAATGCTTTACCTTCTTTTGCTGTTACATATCCTTGGTAAGCATCAACTGGACGTGCAAGGAAACCTCCGTAACCTGCATAAACGTTCATAAATGGTGCATCTTTCTTATCTGCAAGTTCTCTTAAACGGTCAGAAATCATTTCGTCAAACAAAGAATAAACTAATTTTTGTTCACGGAAATCTCCAATAGTTTTAATTTCTTTGCTTGGGTGTTTGTAAAGGAATGTTAGGGTTGTTGAGGTTGCTTCTTTATCTGTTGCAACACAAACAAGAGGTTCTTTGTTTGCAGGTATAGTGTAAGTTGGACGTACTGTTGGAGTACAAGGCGCATCTGTCATGGTGAAAAATTCAATTACTTTCTTTTCCATTTCGTCAGCATCAAAATCACCAACAACTATTACTGCCATATTATCTGGACGATACCATTTTTTGTAAAATCCTCTAATGTCTGAATATTCAAACTTTTCAAGCCACTCAAGTGTTCCAATAGGAAGACGTTCTGCATATTTAGAACCATTTAACATAGTTGCCCATGTTTTAGCTCTCAAACGCTCAGCACCACCTTGGCTCATACGCCATTCTTCAATAATAACTCCTCTTTCTTTATCAATTTCTTCTCCAGTCATTAACGCTCCGAAAGCCCAACCATCAAGAATCTTGAAGCCCATATCAAATAGAGCTTTGTCATCTGTTGGTAGAGTTAGAGTGTAAACTGTTTGGTCAAAACCTGTGTAAGCATTGATTTGACGACCGAAAACGATACCTTTCTTTTCAAGTTCGTCAATCATTGTGTTACCAGGGAATTGTTTGCTACCATTGAAGTTCATATGTTCAGAGAAATGCGCCAAACCTACTTCATTTGGTTCTTCAAGAACAGATCCTGCATTAATTGCAATTTGAAATTCAGCTCTGTTTTCTGGTTTGTTATTTGATTTAACATAATATGTAAGTCCGTTTGCAAGCTTGCCTGTACGTACTTTACCATCTAATTTAATTTCCTCATTTAGGTTTATTGCTTTCTTTGAAGCAGTTTGTCCTATTTGAGAAAAACCTGTAGTAGCTATTGATAAACACAATGCTATTACTAAGAAAATTCTACTTTTCATTGTTTTACTGTTATTTAGTGAATAATTATTTATTATTGTTTTGTTTGTATTATATCTTTTTTTCATTTTCTTCTGCATTATCAAATTCTAAAATATCGCCTGGTTGGCATTCCAAGGCATCACATATTGCCTCTAAGGTTGAAAAACGAATTGCCCTTGCTTTCCCTGTCTTAAGGATAGATAGATTCGCCGGTGTGAGGTCAACCTTTTGAGCCAACTCACCTAAGCCTATCTTCCTTTTGGCCATCATCACATCTAAATTAACTATAATTCCCATATCTTTATTTCCTTTCACCACCTTATACTGTTAAGTCGTTCTCTTCTTGAATTGTAATTCCTCTGCGAATAATTTCAATTAGGGACATAAATAATAATCCAATAAAGATATAGTCCCATGAAATTGAACTAAGACTTATTATTGGGTGTAGTTTAAATCCTGGTATTGAAAAGTAATTCGATAAAAAGTAATAATCAGAAAAATAAATGATTAGTTCTATTATAGGCATTACCATAAAACCATAGGCAATAAATTGAAATCTTTTAATATTACTCTTATTGAAAAGGTTATGCTGAACAACCTTCTTATCTTCCTTCAAGCTCCTAATTATACTTTTTAAAATATTGCTTGCTTGATAGAAAACAAAAATTATGAAAAATAAATTAAGGTTAAGGGCTGTAAGAAAAATCAATTTATAGATTATAGGGATTTGATTTAGGTCATCACTTTTTATATAAATCTCCAATTCATATCTATCGATAAATGATGAAACACTTATATTTTCTTTTTGAGAGTTAACAACAAAGTCTTTAGTTGTTGTTTTTTCAATTGGAGATACAAGAGCAGGTATTACTCCAAATAAAGATTTGGAGTAAGGTGAGGATATATTAAATACTACAAGCAAGATAAAAAAAGCTAGAAGTATCGACATTAGCACAATTGCTGAGTCGAATCCTATCTTTATTGCTTTTAAAAACTTTATGTTTGTATTTGGTTTCATATTTAATTTATCTTTTCCTTTGTCATTTAACGAAGCAAAGTAACAATATATTATTCTAACAACCAAATATTTTATCGAAAAACGATATATTTTATTTACTTTACGATAAATAAAGATCTATTAACCCTTCTGGAGCCTTGATATGTATTATTTTAGCTTCTCTATCAACTTTTTGAATAATTGAGTCAACTATTGGCATTAAAATCTCTTTTTCCTTAAATAAAATAGAGAAAAGTGGGTGTGCAGGATATTCAATGATAGAATTTAGTACGCCAATATCTCCTTTTTCCTCATCAATTATCTTGAAACCTAATACTTCATGAAAATAAAATTTATTACCCTCAAGCTTAGGAAGCATCTCTAATGGTAGGAATAGTTTTTTACTTATTAGCTTAAGACTATCCTCTTCATTCATGTTTTCAAATCTTACAACAGCCTTATTACCATTCAATCTTATTGCCTCAATGGGGTAAAGAACTAATCTATTACCTATCTCAATGTAAACTCCATCTAACTGGGAATACTCCTGAGGTTCATCTGCATCAAAATAAAGGACTAATTCTCCCTTATAACTAAATGGCTTTACAACCAATCCCAAATAAAAACAATCTTTAACATCCATATCGTAAAGGTATATAAAAAAAACTTATTAATGCAAAAAGACCGATTCTAATAAAAGAATACGGTCTTTGCAATCATTATGAAGAATTATCTTTTTAACAAACAATTATTCTGCTGTTGGTTCTTCAACCTCAGGAGCTGTTTCTGTTTCAGCTTTTGCTTCTTCAACAACTACTTCCGCAACAGGTTCTGCAACAACTTCTGCAACTGGAGCTTCAACTACTGGAGTTTCTGCTGCTAATTTCTCTGCTGCTGCTGTTTCTCTTGCTAATCTTTCAGCTTCTCTTTCAGCTCTTATTGCATCGTCAGCTTCTTGACGTCTTGCATTAATAGCTTCTTGACGTTTTGCATTTACTTCAATTTCTTGAGCTAATGCATTTTTTGCGTCAGATTTCTTATTATTTCTCTTTTCTTCAGCTTTTGCTGAAATTTTGTTTTCTTTTTCAAGTACCCAAGCATTGAATTTAGTATCTGCAACTTCTTGAGTAATTGCACCTTTTTCAACTCCAATTTGAAGATGACGCCTAATCATTACTCCTTTATATGAAAGGATAGATCTTGCTGTATCTGTTGGTTGAGCACCATTTTTTAACCATTGACATGCTTTTTCGATATCTAAATCGATTGTTGCAGGAATAGTAACTGGATTATAACTTCCAATCTTTTCAATAAACTTTCCATCACGTGCTGCACGAGCATCCGCAATAACGATATGATAGAAAGGTTTACCCTTCTTACCAAAACGTTGTAATCTGATTTTTACTGCCATAATAGCTTTTAATTAATTGTTTTTTAATTATTCAAGGTTGCAAAGATACATTTTTTATTTTAAAGAAAAAGGATTCCATCAAAAAAAACTTATCTAAAGCAAATAAATTGGTTTAATTTTCTTTAAAACAGCCATTCTTCTTCAACATCCCAATTCTTCCTTATATTAATTGTTTTATCGAAATAAATTATCTCTTCAGGCAAAACTCTATTATGATAATCTCCATAATCCCATCTCTTATTATGGTTTTTGTCAACAATCATTCTTAGTTTATATGCTCCCTCCTTGAGATTCTTAAAAATGTTATTTTCTTCACTCTTTGAATATTTCCTTAATATTTCTTTCCCTAATAGGTCTTCCAGTATTAATATATAGCTTGAATTCCTATCAATAGTATCTTTAATTTTGATAAAGAGATTTCCATAATCTGATTCACTATCTATAATAAGACTGAAAACTAAGGAATCATTTACTTGACCAAGTCTATTTTTAATCTGTCCTTGAGCTATCCTTATTTTCAGAGAAGAACCTTGATCTAATGATTCTTCTAATTCTAAGAATAGAGGCTGATTGGCTGAGGGTTTGAAATAGATTATTGTTGTGTCCTTTGGTGAAATCCTATATGCTTCTACAATATGCGTTGTGTCTTCAATTGGGAAAGGCATAGCAATTAAACATTTTGAAAAGAAAGGCAGGTTTTGAGCTGGAGATATAAAGTTAAATGAATCTTTTATTTTTTCTTTATCCCTATTCTTATAATGCTGTTCAAAATCTTCTTTTAACCCAACATCACTAATAACTAATTTAACAGAGTCGAAAGGTTGAGTAAAGCTCCAAACATCAACCGTATCTTTAGTAGAATTGTATTGAATAAATAAATTCTCATCTTCTTTTCCTATAAAATTAGGATAAGTAAAATAGAATTCCAAACTATCAGTTGTTGGGTTAGAGAAACTAAATTGCAGTCTATGTTTAGAAAGAATATTTGTAGAGTTTAGATTTATTAGGGTATCCTTAGGTTCAAAAAAGTAAATGATGTTTTTTGTTTTTATAGAGCGTTTTGTTAATGTATCAACCTCATAAATTGTAGCCTCAACCCTATCATTACTAAAAGCAATTCCCTCAGTAATTAGGTCATATAAAAGATTTTGGTTTTTATCTTCTAATGCTAAAATTTGGTAGTTGCCAGTTGCTATATTACGAAAAATATAATTCCCATTACTATCTGTCCTTGTTAAATAGTTTGGCTTCTCTTTCGAAACAACTGAAAAGTCCTCTGACTTATATAACATAACATATTTATTAGCTATTGGCTTAAAGGAATAAGCATCGAATACCTTCCCTTTATATTCATTTGTATCGATAAAAGGCCCTGTTGCAAAACTATATGAAAAGCTATTTAACTTATTTCCCTCCGTATAGTCAACAATTGAATTGCCGAAATCAAAAATATATGTTGTGTTGTCATATAGTGTATCTGTCCAAGAGACTTTAAGAGTTTTTAGATGTGATTTGATAGTAGGTTTCTCTTTTAAAGGAGGAGAAATGATTAATTCCTCTGAAGTGTTTTCTAAAACAATATGCTCGTCAAACCTTATCTCAAATTCATTCCCTTTGAAATTAGTGGAATTAGGTTTTGGATTTGCTTCTTGAAGCTTTGGCGGAGTTCTGTCATAAGCACCACCTGAGGGAGTACCTATCTTTGCACATGAAATTAGAGTTTGAGTAATTATAATTAAAATAACAACTACAAAAACGCTATAAAGACTAATTCGTTTAATTTGATTTAAGTTCATAGAAAAACAACCTTATTAGATATTATCCTCTTTGTTTCACAACCTCGTACATTATAACTCCTGCAGCAACAGAAACATTTAAAGACTCTATACTCCCTTTGATTGGAATTTTTATCTTCCCATCACATAACTTAATAATTTCAGGAGAAACGCCTGTATCTTCTGCTCCCATAACAATCATAATGTTTTCAGTTAAATCCACATCTGTATATAGTTCAGCTCCTTTTTCTGTTGAAGCATAAACCTTAATCCCTAATTCTTTTGCTATGTTTATTGTTGTTTTAAGGTTTGCTTCCCTACAAATTGGCACAGTAAGCAAAGCTCCTGCAGAGGTTTTGATTGCATCTTCGTTAATCTGAGCTGACCCATGTTGAGGGATAACAATTGCATTTACACCTGAGCATTCTGCACTTCTTGAAATTGCACCAAGGTTTCTAACGTCAGTTACCCTATCTAACATAAAAATAAAGGTTTTTTCTTCTGCCTCTAATAATTCTGTTACTATTGATTCAAAATCAAAATACTTAATCATTGGCATAAGAGCCACTACCCCCTGATGATTGTTCCTTGTTAGGCGATCTAATTTCTCAACAGGAACATATTGTATTATTACATTCTTTCCTCTTAAAGCATCTTTCAGCTCTTCCAATAATCCCCCTCTTAATGAAGATTGAATAAAAACCTTCTCAATGTCAATGTCGTTTCTTAGGGCTTCGATAACTGGTCTTATTCCGTAAAGTAATTGCGATTCTTTCATATTTTGTATTGTATTATTATCTATGTATCTAAAATGATTTATTTGTATTATATATTGTATTTAGCTCAAAATTAATCCATCTTTTATTAGCAATTCTCTATCACTCATTCTTGCTAACTCTTCGTTATGAGTTACAATAAGGAAAGTTTTCTTATATAAATCTCTAAGTTTGAAAAATAAATTGTGAAGTTCTTTTGCATTTTGACTATCTAAATTTCCTGAAGGTTCATCAGCTAAAATTATTGAGGGATCATTAATTAAGGCTCTTGCAACCGCAACCCTTTGCTGTTCTCCCCCTGAAAGCTCAGAGGGCTTATGATGCATTCTGTCTCTTAGTTGTAAAATATCAAAATACTTCTCTGCCTCCTTCATCGCTTCTTTCTTGGTTTTTCCTGCAATAAAAGCAGGAATGCATACATTTTCAATTGCAGAAAATTCAGCCAAGAGATTGTGAAACTGATATACAAAGCCTATTTCTTTATTTCTAAACGCAGCTAATTGTTTATCGCTTAGGGAGCAAACATCAACTCCTTTAATCCAAACCTCTCCTCTATTAGGTTTATCAAGTGTTCCGATAATATGTAGTAGGGTTGATTTCCCTGCTCCAGAGGCTCCAACAATTGAAACAATTTCAGAGGCTTCAACTTCCATATTAATTCCTTTTAATATTTCTAAGCTTTGGTAGGATTTAAAGATATTCTTGACTTGAATCATATTATCTATCTATATTTTTTTTATTAAACATCACATAACCATAGTTTACGGAAATAGTGAATGGATTATTAGAGTCCGCATCATCTCTTTGGTGATATCCAGCAGTTAAACTTAATGGACCTAATGGTGTTTCAAACACTAATGAAGAACTAAATATTAAATAGACTTTTCCAAAGAAGTCTTTATAATAGGTTGGCAAATTGTTTTCTAATGTTATTATCTGTGATACTGGAGCATAAATATTAGCATTTAGCCTAAATGAAGCATCAATTCTGTAAAAACTAAATTTAAATATATTCTCAATCCCTGTTGCCAAATACTGATTTGCTCTATATTCAGGCATAAATTGAGTAAAAGTTTCTAAGGTTGGAGAATAAATCCCTGCATTTAATAATGAAGAATTATAGTTTGAGAAAAGATTTTGGAAGGAATAGAAGATATCTGCATTCCACCCAAAAGTTAAACGTTTGTGAACATCAAAATATGTTTTATGACGAAAGGTAAATTGCATCCAACTGTGTTTTTTTCTTTTAGTATCAGAAATCGAAGAGGTGTTGCCTGGAGAAAAGTCTTCAACTCCATTAATAAATTGAACTTGCATCTTTGAATATGTTCCAGAAGTGGGTGATTGGACTTTGTTTAGTGTTGAAAATGTTCTTGTTAAACCAGTTGCTATATGAGAAAAAGTAGTTCTATCAGCAGTATCATAAATAGTAGAAAACTTTATATTAAAGTAATCATCCTTAACAAGACCATATCCTATATTAAACTCTAATTTATCCTTAACACCTAAGGGAATTCCAGTAAGAATCTGAATATTATTCTCCTTTTGAACGATGTAGTTAAGAGGAGAGAAATCGAAAAAATTAGTTTTTAAATTGTAGTAACTCCACTTATTAGCATTAAACTCTATTTTTGTATAGATAGGGATGCGAGTTGGATAACTCATTTTAACTCCTGCCATAAAAGAAGTATAGTACCTCCCTAAATAAACATTAGATTTGAAAAGCCATGCACTACTTTTAAGAAGATTATATTCTGTGCCAAGGTATAGATGTGAAATTGGGTTTGAAGAAAGACAACCTCCAATCTCTGTTCTAATATTTTCTTGAGTTTTAATATTTATGTTTAGGACATAAGAATTAGAAAAGTGATTATAATATATGTATGGACTTACAACTTTAATATTATTGTCAAAGCATAGTGCAAAGTAGTTTTGTTTTAATTTACCTGAAAAAATAGAATCACTAGCATTTAACATTAGAGCATTTTCAAAATATTTTTTTTGTGTTGGATTAACACCCTCAATAATAGCATTCTTTATTTCTAATGGGGGTTTCCTGTCATTGAATGCTTTTCTCTTAATCTCAATATCTTCTTTAGAAATTGAATCTACTAAGAACTCTCTTATTTTAGAAATCTTCTCCAATGCAGATTTATAACCAATTTTATAAGTTTCTTGCATCCTATCAAATTGCAGTATTCCAAACTTGCTCAAATCCGGCTCAATTAACACGCCATTACTACAAATAACATCATAATCAGTTTCTTTTGAAAATATATTTTGAAGATAAGAGACCAAGTCTCCTTCATTAGGAGGAGGGTAGTTGGCAGAAATCTTAACTCCAATAATAATATCAGGATTATATATGTCATGCATTTCTTGGGCGGGGAAATTATTATACATTCCACCATCAAACATAATCTTCCCATCCAAAGTTATTGGGGCAAAGACAAGAGGAAAGGTCATTGACGCTCTAACGGCCTGACCCAAATTCCCGTTTCTTCTAACACTTGCCCTATTATCTGTTATATCAGAAGTAATGCAAAGAAAAGGCACAAATAAGCTGTCAAAATTATTATTTGAAATAGCGGAAGCTCCTGCAAATATTTCCATAAAGGCATAATCCATCTGAATTGGATTTATTATGGAACTTGGTATTTGGAAACGAAATTTATCTCTTGTGTCAAATGAAAAAGAAATCAAAGAAGGACTATCATCTTTTGCTTTATAGAAAAAGGTTGCGTTATTATCTACTTTTCCTGAGAGCCATTGTTGAAAATCCTCTGAAAGAAAGAGCTGCATCATTTGGTCAACTGTGTAGCCAGAAGCATACAATGCACCAACAATTGCACCAACTGATGTCCCTGAAATATAATCTATTGGAATATTATTGTCTTCCAATGCCTTAATTGCACCAACATGAGCCAGCCCTCTTGCACCTCCTCCACTCAATACCAAACCAACCTTTTGAACTCTTTGAGCAAAAGATAAGGTTGATAAGAGAATAAGGAATACTGCAAGAAGACTGATTTTTCTCATATAATAAACTTAGATCTTATCTAAAGCTTGACTTAAATCTCTAATAATATCATCAACATTCTCAATACCTATTGAAACACGAACTAAGCCTTCTCCAATTCCTGCTTTATCGCGAGCCTCTTTTGACATCTTTGAATGTGTCATTGAAGCTGGGTGTTGAATAAGTGATTCAATGCCGCCTAAAGAAACAGCTAAAATAAGCATTTCAACATTATTCATTAGCGTTCTACCTGCTTCAAGTCCTCCTTTAAGTCCGAAGCTAAGCATTGTTCCAGTTCCTCTCATTTGCTTTCTAACCAAGTCTTTTTGAGTAAATGATTTAAGCCCTGGATATTTAATCCATTCAATTTTTGGATGACTTTCAAGGAACTCAGCAACTTTTTGAGCGTTTTCTTGAGCTCTATCTACTCTAATTCCAAGAGTTTTAAGTCCACGAATAACCAAATAAGCTTGGTGAGGATCCATATTACAGCCCATATTCACCATCATTGTTCTAAGCTTATCGTAGATTTGTTTGTCTTTTCCAATAATTACACCACCAACAATGTCAGCATGTCCATTGATAAATTTAGTAATGGAGTGAAGCACTGCATCAGCTCCTAAATCGATTGGATTTTGAAGATAAGGTGAACAAAAAGTATTATCCACAACCAAGACAGCACCAATTGAATGAGCAAGCTCAGCACAAGCAGCAATATCAGTTATATCCATAGTTGGATTAGCTGGAGTTTCAACATATATAAGCTTCGTATTAGGACGAATTTCTTTTTTTATGTTTTCAATATCCGCAGTGTTTACATAAGATGACTGAACTCCAAAACGTGAAAAGTGTTGTTCCATAACAACTCTTGAAGGTCCGTAAACAGCAGCAGAACTAATCATATGGTCACCAGCATTAAGAAGTGCCATATAAACAGTTGAAACAGCCGCCATACCTGAAGAAACAGCAACAGCATCATAACCATGTTCTAAAACAGCTATCTGACGTTCCAGAGCTTTAATTGTTGGATTGCCTATTCTGGTATAGATATAACCATCTTTTGTTCCAGCAAAGCATTCAGCACCATCTTCAGCACTTTCAAATGAAAATGTAGAAGTTTGATAAATAGGCACAGTAGCACTTCCATATTCGTCGTGGTGGCCACTATAATGAACTAATTGTGAATTGAAACCGTAATCTTTTGGATTTTTCATATATTTTTCTATTTTAAGTTGAGTAATCTACAAAAGTACAATAATTTCTTAAAACAAAGAAAAAAAACCCTTTTTGTTGTTTAATTCAGTATTATGATTTAATTTTGCACATTATTAATTAGTTATAATTTAAATACGAATATAAATGAGACCTAACTTTACAAACATTGATTTCGGAAACAATCATACTGATAATTCTGAAGAATGGAAAAAATTAGAAAACAGAGAAAAGGACTGGGTGACTCCAGAACAAATCCCTGTTAAATCAATCTACACTCCACAAGACTTGCAAGGGATGGAACACCTTAACTATGCAGCAGGTGTAGCTCCTTTCCTTCGTGGACCATATTCAACAATGTACGTTATGAGACCTTGGACAGTACGTCAATATGCAGGTTTCTCAACAGCAGAAGAATCAAACGCTTTTTACAGAAGAAATATAGCAGCAGGACAAAAAGGACTTTCAGTTGCATTTGACCTTGCAACACATAGAGGATATGACTCAGACCACGAAAGAGTTGTAGGAGACGTTGGTAAGGCAGGAGTTGCAGTGGATTCAATTTTAGATATGAAAATCCTTTTCGACCAAATCCCTTTAGAAAAGATGTCTGTTTCAATGACAATGAACGGAGCAGTGCTTCCTATCTTAGCATTCTACATTGTGGCTGCTGAAGAACAAGGAGCATCTATGGATCAACTAACAGGAACAATCCAAAACGACATTCTAAAAGAGTTTATGGTTCGTAATACATACATTTACCCACCAAAACCTTCAATGAAGATTATTGCAGATATATTTGAGTTCACTTCAAAGAATATGCCTAAGTTTAATTCTATATCAATTTCAGGTTACCATATGCAAGAAGCAGGTGCAACATGTGATATTGAAATGGCATACACACTTGCAGATGGATTAGAATATATTCGTGCAGGAATAAATGCAGGAATGGATGTTGATAAGTTTGCACCAAGACTTTCTTTCTTCTGGGCAATTGGAATGAACCACTTTATGGAAATTGCAAAGATGAGAGCAGCAAGAATGATTTGGGCTAAGATTATTCAACAATTTAATCCAAAGAACCCAAAATCACTTGCACTTAGAACTCACTCACAAACCTCAGGCTGGTCACTAACCGAACAAGACCCATTCAATAACGTAGCAAGAACATGTATTGAAGCAACAGCAGCAGCCTTAGGACACACACAATCACTACATACAAACGCACTTGACGAAGCAATTGCACTTCCAACAGACTTCTCAGCGCGTATTGCAAGAAACACACAAATCTATCTTCAAGAAGAAACAAGCATTTGCAAATCAGTTGACCCATGGGCAGGATCATATTATGTTGAAAGCCTAACTCACGACATCGCTCACAGAGCTTGGAAGCTAATCGAAGAGGTTGAAAGCCTTGGAGGAATGGCAGCAGCTATTGAAAGTGGAGTTCCAAAGATGAGAATTGAAGAAGCATCTGCAAGAAAACAAGCAAGGATTGACTCTAACCGCGACACCATATTAGGTATTAACAAGTATAGATTAGAAAAAGAAGATCCAATCGAAACCCTTGAAGTTGATAACTCTGTTGTTAGAGAAGCACAACTAAAACGCCTTGCAGAACTAAAAGCAAACAGAAACGAAAAAGAATGCCAAGCATCTCTTGCAAAACTTTCTGAAATTGCAGGCACAGGCAAAGGAAACCTATTAGAACACGCTATTGATTGCGCAAGAAAACGTGCATCATTAGGCGAAATATCTTCAGCATTAGAAGTACATTACGGACGTTATAAAGCAAAAATTAATCTTATTTCAAACGTGTATAGCTCAGAAACAAAAGACAGCACAAGCTTTAAGAAAGCAGCTGAATTAGCAGACAAATTTGCAGAAATGCAAGGACGCCGTCCTCGTATTATGGTAGCAAAAATGGGACAAGACGGACATGACCGTGGTGCAAAGGTTGTTGCAACAGGATATGCAGACATCGGTTTTGACGTTGATATGGGACCACTTTTCCAAACCCCAGCAGAGGCAGCAAAACAAGCAGTTGAAAATGACGTTCACGTGCTTGGAGTTAGCTCACTTGCAGCAGGACACAAGACTTTGGTGCCTCAAGTAATTGATGAACTAAAGAAATTAGGAAGAGAAGACATTATGGTTGTAGTAGGCGGAGTAATTCCACCACAAGATTATGATTATCTATACAAAGCAGGAGCAGCAGCAATCTTCGGGCCAGGATCCATTATTTCAGATTGTGCAAGCAAGATGTTAGAACTTATGATTGAAACTCATAAAAAGTAATAGGCTAAGTCCTATATAAAGATACCCTCCTATGAGACGTGATTTATCACGTCTCTTTTTTTTGCATAAATAATTAGATATTCCAATCCCTAATCTAAGGGCTTAAAAACTTATACTTCTGCACCTATCCTCAATGGAAAACAACTGATTAACAATACCCTAACTTGATTCCAATAAAATAAATCGCTGTTATATTTTTTTCTTTCTTTGCTTCCATGCCTCTCCATTGCCAATGGAGACGTCCTTCATTGCCAATGGAACAATCCTCTATTGGCAATGGAGAGGCTCTCTATTGGCAATGGAGCACCATCAAATGCCTGAAACAGAAAAATATTGTCCGATGAAAACTTTTCTTCTTTTTAATTTACTTTGTTTTTCCACACAAAAAAAGATAAATCATATAAGAAAAGTATAAGTTATGTTGGAAAACAAGGGGAAAAACACTATCTTTGCGAGTTCAACTTAGTATTTTTGGACTTAAAAACAGCAGATTATGAAAGCATTTAATATATTTCTAAGAGTATTTTTCTTATTAACTCTATTTCATTTTGGAGCTTTTGCAGCACCAGCAGACAAAACACAAACCTTTTCCAAGAAACAAGCAAATGGGAAAACCATAACCTATACATTAAACGGAGATGAATTTATTAGTTGGTTAACCTCAACGGATGGTTATACATTATTTGAAAACCAAAGACAAGAAATAGTATATGCCATTAAGGATGAGGACGGAAAACTAAAGAAATCTGATATTTTAGCCTCAGACTCAGAATATCGATCAGGCGAAGAACTACTCTTTCTCTCTTCTATATCAAAAGGACTTTTCTATAATTCATCGCAGTTGGAGGTTTTCGAAAAAATTAGAGCAGAGAGGTATTCAAGCACTCAACCAAACTATATACCAACAACTGGCACGCCTAACTTCCTTGTTATCTTAGTGAGTTTTTCAGATGTTTCATTTAATGCAAGCAATGCAACTAAGATGTCTAATCAAATATCTCAAACAAATTATACTACAGATGGAGCAACAGGAAGTGTTAAGGATTATTTTTTTGACAATTCAATGGGGACATTAAATGCTAATTTCACTGTCGTTGGACCATATACTCTAAGCCAAAACCAAGCCTACTATGGTGGAAATGATGCAAACGATGATGATATAAGACCACAAGAAATGGTTGCAGAGGCTTGTTCCTTGGCGAGTCAAAACATAAACTTTGCAAATTTTGATAATGACGGCGATGGTTATGTTGATATGATTCACGTTGTTTATGCTGGAAGAGGAGAACATAATGGTGGAGGAGCTAATGCAATATGGGCTCATAGCTGGGCAATACCTTCAGCACCACTTTTCAATGGCGTTAGAGCATATAAATACTCTTGTTCAAACGAATTAAGGACAATAACCGAAATTGACGGAATAGGAACAATTTGTCACGAAATGGGACATGTGCTTGGGCTACCTGACTTCTACGATACCGATTATTCAGGAACAGGAGGGCAAGCTATCACTTTAGATTCGTGGGATTTGATGTCAAGCGGCAATTATAATAATCAAGCAAAAACCCCTCCTTATCTATCTGCACTTGAAAGACACATACTCGGCTGGCTTAATCCAATCATCCTAACAAATAACAATACTCCATGCACTCTGCCTGCAATTTCGGATAGCAATAAGGCATATAAGGTAAACCTAACAACTAACGAGTTCTTCATATTTGAACATAGGAATAAGAAAAAATGGGATCAATATACGCCTACAAAAGGAATGCTTGTATTTCATGGCGATAATACCTTAATCAATCAGTGGATAAACTCCAGAGTAAATAAGATTAATACTAACCCAACAAGCAGAGGTTTCTTCATAATTCCTGCCTATGGTGATTCAACAAACAACACATCATTAAGCACAACATTTCCTGGATCTCAAAATGTCACTTCCTTTACTGGCTCAAAACTAAAGAACTCCACCCCAACAGGAAAGAGCTTAATAAACATTGCTTATGGTCAAGATTCTGTCCTAAACTTCAACTATTTCAATAGCACAGTACCAACAATTACCCTAACAGCCCTTGCTGCAACAAGCATAACTACAACATCAGCTACTCTTAACGGAACAGCAACGGGAACTGGGATTACATCAAAGGGTTTTGAATATAGGATACAGGGAGCAAGTAATTTTACCCAACAATCCGTTTCAACAAATCCACTACAACTAAACTTAAACAACCTAACTCAAAACACAATATACGAATATAGGGTATATGCTGTTTCTTCAATTGGAACAACCTATTCTGACATAGAAACATTTACAACAGAATGTGGACTAATTCTTATACCTCCTTTTTCTGAAGGCTTTGAAACTCCATTAACTTGTTGGACTAATATATCATCTAACACCAATTACTTTACCCTTGTTCAAGGAGGCGCATCACCTTCTTGCTCTCCTCACACAGGAGGGAATATGCTAAAATACAATTCCTTCGACATACAAGCTGATAATTGGACTGGACTAATAACACCAAAGATATCATTTGCTCACTCTTCTTATGATGTTAGTCTATGGATATATAGGTATAATGGATCCTATTCAAAACCTGCAGAAGGGGTAGAGATTTATGTTAACTCAACAAAATCATTAGATGGAGCAACGCAGATTGGGTTTATATCCAATAGCAGATCTGTTTCGCCAGCAGTAAGCACTAATGGATGGTATAATTACAATTGTAATGTTGGGCAAACTGCAGTTGGAGAAAACTATATTATCTTAAAGGCAGTATCTAAATACGGATACAATATATATATTGATGATGTTTCAGTTTATTCAACACTAATCATTCCACCAACAATAAGTACAGAGTCAATAAGCAATATAACTTATAAATCTGCAACAATTAATAGCTCATTCATTGCAGGATCACAACCAATAATTTCAAAAGGGATTGAGTATAGGAAACAATCTAATAGTAATTGGGACTCAATTGTGGTTCAACATATCACAAACCCATATTCTATAACTATAAATCAGCTTACCCCAAACACATTATATGCTGTTAGACCTTATGTCGTTACCTCATCAGGAAGAAACTACCCTTCAACCATCGATACTTTTAGCACCAAAGCTCTAATACTTCCTGTTATTCTTACAGACACCGCAATTTTCAATAACCCAAGCTCAATTATTGTTTATGGTTCTTATGTTCAAGGCTCAGACCCTATTCTTACAAGTGGTTTCAAATACAAGAAAACCACCACAAGCACATGGACAACAATTACTCAAGCAAATAACAATACAACATTCAACAGCATAATAAACAATTTAGACCTAAGCAATACTTATGATTATAGAGCATTTATAACTTACGATAATCAAACAGCATATGGAGAAACCAAGACCTTCACAACCCCTACTCCACCAACAATAAGCTTTAATCCTGTGAGAGATTTCTGTTTAAATGAAAGCTCAATAATATTAGACATAGCCTATCCGCAAGGAGGAACTTACTCAGGAGCTGGCATAACAAATACAAATCAATTTAGCCCTTTACAAGCAGGTATAGGTAATCACTATATTAAATATTCTTATACCGATATCAACTCCCTTTCAGCCGTAGATTCGTTTTCAATTAGAGTAAATGCAAACCCAGTTATTACATTATTTCAAGCTGATTCTTTGGAGATATGCCAAGGAGATAGCATTCAAATAAGGATACAAGCAATTGCAGGAGCAACATATAAATGGTATAATGATAATTCAATAATTATTGGAGAGATTGCTAATTCCTATTATGCAAAAACACCATCAAACTATAGTGTATCTGTTATTGATGCAAATAATTGCTCATCTTCCTCAGCCTATACTAATATTAAACTAAACCAAACCTTTAGCTCAAATATTAATGCTACAATTTGCCAAGGTCAAACATTTACATCAAATGGATTTAATGAAAACACAACAGGACTATACACACAAAACCTACAAACAATAAAAGGTTGTGATAGTATAATAAACTTAAACCTTATTGTTAATCCAAAATATAACGATACTATTATTGCAGGAATTTGTCAGGGAGAAACCTATAATCAATTTGGATTTAATAAAACAACAACAGGAATCTACACTCAAAGCTTGCAAACAATAAATGGTTGCGATAGCATTATAACTCTAAATCTTAAAGTTAATCCAAACTATGCAAAGTCTTTCAATGCAACAATTACAGAAGGCAATACCTATAGCTTAAATGGGTTTAATGAAACAACAACAGGAGTTTATACACAAAACCTTCAATCAATAAAAGGTTGTGATAGTATTATAACTCTAAACCTTATTGTTTACCCTTCTTATACTACATTCATTGATGCAACAATTTGCGACGGAGAAACCTATAACTTAAATGGATTTAATGAGAGTTTAGAAGGCTTATACACTCAAAACCTACAATCGATAAACAATTCTGATAGCATTGTAAGTTTAAACCTAACTG
>Ga0265294_10002036_pt1 | contig 26757 bp, 19 predicted proteins | sample MunlanPumphouse3_FD_192504 | JGI IMG/M metagenome (GOLD analysis project Ga0265294, IMG submission 192504) | Groundwater microbial communities from a municipal landfill in Southern Ontario, Canada - Pumphouse #3 | ecosystem: Environmental > Aquatic > Deep subsurface > Groundwater | place... | reverse complement strand
AATGAAATGAGATATTACATCACAATCTAGAAGGATTATTTTGTTATTAGAATTCCCCATTAGACAACTCTTCATCAAATTTTGAAATATCAATGCCGAGGTCCTTTAAAAGTCCGTAATATGCACTTTCTGAAACCACACCCTCCTCCCAGGCTTTATTTGCTAAAATTCCATAATCTCCTATCACCTCATTTTCGTTTGCTTTTTCATATAATGAAGTATTGCAACCGAACTTACGTGCCAAAGATATAATACCTCTTGAGAATTCTTTTTTGAGATCAGCATCAATCAGACCCATATTCATTAATCGAAACAAAAGTGCGGAATGAGAACTTTCATAAAATTGCTCTATGGCGATTATGGTTCCTATTGAAATTTTATTTTTAGCTCGCTCTTGTTCCGGGATCATCTCCCAAACGCCCATTTCGGGTAAAAGCAAATAACTAGCAAAAATATCGGCATTATACTCTTCCGGATTTCCCTTTTTGTTGAACAGACCAGTACAACTAATCTCGGACTTAAAATTTTTTTGATAATATAAATGATATAGTTCATGACAAACAGTAAAATGTTGTTTGCCAATGGGATGTTCGCTATTTATAAGCATAAACCTGTAATCCTTTTCAGACATATTGATTTTGATAGACATGCCCGAAAAACTAAGACTTAACGGTTTGTAAATAGTTAATACATTTGTTTTTTGCAACAAACTTTTCACCTTCAATGGTTCTGTGGAGCTTAATCCATTTTTTTGTCTAAGATCTTGAGCGCAAAGCTCTAATTTTTTAAAGGCAACTTTCTCACTCATTATTTCTTAATTCGTTTGAGAGGTGGAAGTAGTTTAAAACGATTTTTTTAAATTCGGAGATTGATTTTAAGTCCTGAGGTTGAAGTTCCTCTGCACGAAAAGCAAATGCAGAGAGAAGTTGTTGCTGTTGCGGATTTTCCTGATAAAGTTCATATTCGTCTACGTTAAAAAGAAGAGCTAATTTGCTGACAGTAGAAGCAGGAACGACTCTTACACCTGTTTCATACTGGGTAACAGCAGCAGTAGAGATACCCAAGTATTCCGCAATTTGCTCTTGAGTATAACCTATTTTCCTTCGTAAAGAACGGATGTTTTTTGAAAGCATATTTCAGATATTTAATTAAATATATCTTTAATTGGGAAATAATTATCTGTTACAAAAATAGTATTATTTTAAAATTTAACAAAATATATAACAAAAGAATTAACAAGGAATGTTGACATTTATATTGGGCGAATTGACGAAAAAGTTAAATCCCGGAAACAACAGCTTCTCGTAAAAATCGTCAATGAAATGACGAATTTTACGTAAAAATTGTCAATTGGCAGATTGTTTTTAGAGGGTGCAGGAGAGCGGCTGGTTGGCAGAGATGAAAAAAGCTGCCTTTGCAGGCAGCCTCTAACATTTCAGGTTATAAATAACTCAATCACAATAAACTATCTCAACAAAGCATCCAGCTCCTTACGCAACTCCGGGTTGGACGGTCTTTTGGCATCGCCTGATATAATCCTGCCCTGTGGATCAATCAGGATGAACCTTGGGATAGAATTGATGTTGAATTTTTTAATGAACTCAGAGCTGAAGTCTTTATCGGCTATAAGCTGTATGCCCTGGAGGTTATGCTCCTTTACATAACTGATCCACTCAAGTTTATCTTTTTCTTTATCTACAGAAAGGCTCACAAAATATATGTTTTTTCCATGGTAATCTTCTTCCAGTTTGGTAAGGAAGGGTATCTCAGCCTTGCAGGGAGTGCACCAGGTTGCCCATACGTCTATATATACATATTTGCCGCGTAAATCTGTTAACGACACTGGTTTGCCGTTAACATCCGTATAGTTGAAGTCAGGGGATAAAGCATTGCTCGTCATTCTTTTGTAATTGCCATAAATCTTACCTACCTCTTCTTTGTAAGCAGGATTGGTGGTAGTTGCCATGAAGTTCTTGTACACCTCTTCTTTTGCCGCGGCATTCTTTACCATCTTTAAAACAGTGCACACTGTTTCATAATTGAGATATTCCTTGATGAAGGTGTTGGTAATCTCGTTGTTTATAATCTTGATTTTTACAATATCATTACCCTCATATCCAAGTGTGGAGTCTGCCCGGTATTTTGTATTTCTGAGCCTCATCAGGTAATCATTGATCCATTTCCTGTAGGCCGCTGAACGCCTGAACAACGCTTCATCATTCAATTCGCTGTCTTTATTTACCATATCTGTCAGCAGTGCTCTCTCTTCAATGTTCAATCTTTTAACGAAAGCTTTTCTAATCGCCGAATCCACTAGTTTTGGGTAATCAGTGGTGCCCTTTATTTCTATCATGATTTTGTTAAGGTTCTCCATTCCAATCGAGTCCATTCCATATAAGCCCATGTACCAGGATAGTACATTCTTTGAATAATAGTCAGCATCTTTTGTTTTAAGGACTCTGACAGCAAGGGCCTGCTCCTGTTCAATCTGGGGACTTAAAGCTGCCTTAAAATCATTAATCCTGTTTATCACATCATCGATGGGAAGTTGATATAATTTGTGCAGATACTGTCCGTCAGCCATTGGAATGAACCGTGCGAGAAACATATCTTTATCTTTTAGCAAGTCATCCTTGAGTATAGGTTTGCCTGATTGTGCGAAACTGTTTATACTCATCAGCATGAGTATTAAAATTATAAACCATGGTTTCATACTATCTATAGATGCATTATACATTGAAACATAAACTTTTACAGTCTTAACTAATCATTTGGGTGGTTAAGAACCATGTCCGGGTTAAACATCTGTACCCTCACAGGAATTTCAAAAGTGTATTTTGGACTGTGCGGAGGCAGAGATGCAAGAACCTCCTGTGTTTCCGGATCTATCCTTCTTATCTCAGGCATACGGCCCTCCTGGTCCAGGCGTTTCATGTCAAACCAGCGTAATCCACAATAAGCCAATTCTCTTCTGCGTTCCGCAAATACTTTTGCAAGGGCGTCTTCTCCGGAAGTGGCCGACTGATCGGTATATGCTGATGTCATTATCCTCTTCTGTCTGATTGTATTTACAATGTTCATTGCCTCATTATATGAACCTTTTCTTGCAAGCAGTTCCGCTTTGGTCAGGTACATTTCTGGAAGAGTGATCCCAAAGTTATAAGTTCCTGAAAATGAAGAGCGGCCCAATCCGTTATTATTCGTAACTGTTAAAAATGTGTAACGGATATCATCATCATTAAAATAACTTTTAAGGTCATCGGAATAAAGCATAAATGCAGGGCTACCATTACCAACAGCAGAGATTTGCCAAAGTATTTCCGGGTTGAGATCATATTCAGGCACACTATAACTAGATGTATAATCATTGTAATTCAACATACTGCAATTGGGAGCCTGCAGTGCCAGATCCACATATATCTCAGCATTAGCATAATCAGCCATGTATAAATATATTCTGGCCAGCAAACCGTATGCAGAGTATTTTGAGACCCTGTAACGGTTGACATTGGTAGCAGGGAGTGCGTCTATGGATGATTTAACATCATCAATGATGTAATCCAGTGTAGCTTTCAAAGATGATCTGCCAGGCACTTTATCAGTAACGTTAATACTGGTTACTAACGGGAGGCCGGGATCTGTAGCTGCGGTTGAAGAGTTATAGGCTTTGGAGAATACAGTCAGCATGGTCAGGTAACAACCAGCTCTTATTACCTTAGCTTCTGCAAACACACTCTGCTTTCTGGCTTCTGTGCCCTCGCTCGCTTCCAGCACTCTGCCAATGATAACATTGCAATTATAAATAGCTCGATACAAAGGGCCCCAGACGTCAGGAAAGTCTTTTTCGTTAACGGTTATAACAGATCTCCACAAATAACCATTGGTTGTAGAATTTTGACTTATTTTATCAATAGAATTAAAATTGTCGTCAGTAAAGCCCAGTAGGTTTATCGGAAAGGTGTTTAAAAGAGTCGGTGAGTTCAGGATGCCCTCAAAATCTGCCACCTTCTCAGGAATGAAAACTCCCTTTGGTTTCACGTCCAGAAATTTATCGCAGGAAGATAATGCGGTGGCTACTATAAGCAGGAGCGTAATGATATAACTGTTTTTCATGGTGATCAAATTAAAAATTGGTTGAAAAAGTTAGGCTGTAGAATGGCTGAGTTTCAAGTGTCCTTATGCCTGAAATAAGGTTAATTGCTTCCGGATCAATATCATTCCCGCTAAAGGTGTATCGGAAAGTATTCTGAGCCTGGAAACGGAGCTGGATATTTTTTAATCCGATTCTGGCAAGAAGAGGAAAATTTGCATTGTAAGTGATTATGAGGTCTTTTAACTTGATGTAATCTGCCTTACGTACAAATTGTGATGCGTACTGATATCCATATAAGGCATAAGTTTGATAATAGCCAGGGGCTGCGCTGTTTGCAACGACATATCCGGGGATTATCGTAGTCTCTTCATCACCGGCTTTCCGCCAGAAGTTACTCGACCCTTTTAGTGGATTATTGGTTAAATGTCCAATATTATTGGGATTAGGCTGTTCCACCCTCATCATATGACCTCCGTAATACATAAATAAAAATGAGATATCGAAAGGACCTATCCCAAACTGATTGTTTAATCCCAGTACATATCTGGGGGTTGTTGTTCCGTTGTAAATAAGATCCTCTATACCAACATCCACCTGTGCGGTACCATAAAAAGCAAGTATCCTCTGGTTCCCTTCCCGGTCCAATACATAAGGTTGACCCATTGAGTTCAAACCTCCGTAATTATAGCTGAACAGAGCCCCGATAGGTAATCCGGGGATAATATTTGTTCCGCTGGTAATGAGTTGTGAATTTGAATATTCTGTTGCCTTCACTGCCAGGACCTTATTGTTGTTGAAAGAGGCTGTCACCTGCGTACGCCATTCGAACCAATTTCTCCTGATGTTTAGGCTGCTTATCAGAAATTCCAGCCCTTGGTTTTGAATTGAGGATGTATTGGTATTGTATTGATTAAATCCAGTTGTAGGATCCGCATCGAACAGCCCGAATACATCAGTAGTCTTTTTCAAGTACCAATCTGCAGACCCTGAGATACGGCTCTGAAACAGTCCGAAATTCAGTCCAATGTTGTAGTTCTTTGTAGTCTCCCATCTGAGGGACTGGTTTTCGGGAGAACTCACATCATTATAGGTTAATGGTGTACTAAGAGTAGTATTCAATCCCGTTGATAAAACAAGAAATTTACCATTGTTATTGCTTGGAATATTCCCGTTAAATCCGGTAGCAACTCTGAATTGAAGGTTGTCTATCCAGCCAATCTCCCTGATAATCTCCTCCTCGCCCAGGCGCCAATTCAACCCGGCCGACCATAGTGGCTTGTTCTTGTATTTGGGATCTGCACCAAAGAGGTTGGACTGGTCAATCCTGAAGCTTCCGGTGGCTACATATTTATTTTTGTAGATATAGGTTCCCTGACCGTAATAAGACATAAATCTGCGATCAGATTCAGATTCATAAAAATAATTTGTACTTAAAAAATAATTGACACTACTACCCAAATCAGTAAACACAGGCGTATTCGTGGAGTTTAATGCATTCATATTGATGGGCTTGCTTATCATAGTCTGAAGGTCATAGCCAAAATAAGCTGTAGTATAACCCGTGGTTAATATTCTCTTTTGCTCTAGACCTAAGATGCCTGAAAAATCATGATCTCCTTTGCCAAACTTGTGTGCAAAATTTAGCTGTCCCCTTATGGTATAATTTGTGGTTTTTAAATTACTTCTTGTTAATATGTTACCTTGAGGCATATTGGTAAAAAGAGCTTTACCTGTAAAAGCATCTTTTAAAGCATTTCCGTTGATCAAAGCACGAACAGCATATGCATCTTCCAGTTGAAGACGGTCGGTTAATGAATTTTGATTTTCATAGTTCCCTCCAAAGTCAATATTCAGCCATTCGGTTATTTTCACATTTAACCTTCCCTGGAGCCTTGCAGATGACTGCTTGTTAGTATCTGTGTTGCTATTCAATTCAAGGTAGGGATAGTAACGCGTATCATACAATCCAGCAGCCATCAAAGCATCGTTATTTTTTGCAGGTGCTAGATAAAAGCGATAAGGAGGTAATGATACAGGAAGTGCATTACCGTTTTCATCCGCTAAATGTTCATAAGGGAAAAAATCGGTATAAGAGGGGGTGTTTCCACTTACACTTTTGGAGTTGAAATATGTTCCTTTAAAGTCGAAATTCAACCATTTAGCCAACTTAACAGTGTTGGCAATATTGAGTATGTACTGATTGTTTTCAGACCTGCGGTTCACAGGTATATCGTTGATATAGTTAAGTCCAAATATATAGGTGCTGTTTTCGCCGCCTCCGCTCACTTCAAAGTTCACATTCTTTGCCTCCCTTTTCTGATAGAACAGCCTTTCATACTCTTTGAGATTATCATAAGAACCAAGCTCGGCCAGTTTTGCCTCTGCCTGCTCTTCTGTCAATAAAGGATTTGAGACACTCAATTGGGTTTTACCGAAAAGAATCTCTTCTACAGGATTCATCTTATATATTCCAAACTGATATAGCAAAAATAAAGGCTCTGAAATATTAAATTTCTCTGACTGTAACTGCACAAATTCACTTGCCGGGGCATAATTGAGGTAACTGAAATCAGGCTTGTCCTGAAAGGCATAGGTGGCTGTAAATTTGAATACAGGCTTTCCGGGTTTTCCTCTGCGGGTCTCTACAACAACGACCCCGTTTGATGCTCTTACCCCGTAAATAGAAGCTGCTGCAGCATCGCGTAATACATTGACGGATACAATGTCATTAGGATTGATGGTTTGCAGGTCGATCTCTGTAGGAAATCCGTCCAGAACAATTAAAGGTTTCTTTACAGCGTTAAAAGTGGAAACACCCCTGATAGTAAATTCACCTGTCTGTGCATTATATACAAGACCGGGCACTTTCCCCTCCAGACTTTCCAGGAAATTCCCCGTAACAGCAACACGCTGCTGGTATTGTTTTGTATTTAAAGTAGCTGTTGCTCCTGTCATTTTGTCTTTTTCAATTTTTTGATAACCGGTCACAATAATCTCTTCAATCCCTAAAGCATCATCTTCCATTACCACATTGATAACAATCCTTCCATTTATCTCTATCTCCTGTTTCTTCATTCCAACATATGAAAAGATTAAAGCTTCATCCTGCGAATCTATATGTAGCATGTAATTACCTTTACTATCAGTTACTACACCTTTTCCATTGCTTTTGATTATTACAAAAGCTCCAATAAGAGGCTCTCCGTTGGAATCCGTGACTTTACCGGTTACTGTTACAGGTTGAAATATATCAATAATTGGTATCTCATTTTTCTCAGTAATAACTATAGTTTGATTTTCCACACAATAATCCAGAGGTAAATTTTTAAGACATACCTCAAGGGCTTCTTCCAGGGTTGCATTTTTGATATCTACCGATATTTTTCCTGCATACTTAAGAAGGTCGTAGTTGTAGAAGAAGACATAGCCACTCTGTTGTTTTATACTGTCAAAAACCTTTTCAAGAGAGGCATTCTGCTCAGACAGGGAGATGAGCTGCGAGTACCCTTTTGCGCTTACCTGCATGCTGGCAATGACCAGAAGTGCAATTGTTAGTTTCATAACAAGCAGTGTTTTGAAGAACATCCCTCTTGATTCAAAGGGATTGTTACTGGACACATTAAACGGAGTCCATTTTTTTTTCATACTTTTGTTTTGTTAAGGTTAAACTTTATCTTTATTAATGGTAACGGTACAAGTTAAATTTTAACATCTGATCACTCCGGCTCCACCCGGAGTGATCTTCGTTTGTCTTTAGTTGATTATATTTAATTCATTACAATTATCTTCCTCTCTTCAATCCTGAATTTTACCTGGCTTTTTCCAAGGATATTCAGAACCTGCGAAAGAGTAAGGTTTCTTTGCATCTCCCCACCAAACAGTTGCTTTGGAACGCTTTTTTCATACACGACCTCTACGTCATACCATCGTGACAACTGTCTCATAACCTTTTGTATGTCTGCGTGATCAAATTGAAAATATCCATTCTTCCAGGTAACTGCTGTTTCCGGATCAACCTGTGCCACATTCAGATCGCCTGTTTTGGAAAGAGAAGCCTGCTGTCCGGGAGATAGGGTGACAGAATTCTCAGTTGGTGATAAGACATTTACCTTCCCCTCGAGCAAGGTCACCTTTACTGCTTCTTCATCTTCATAGGCGTTGACGTTGAAACGGGTTCCGAGCACCTTTATCTGGGCGTCAACTGTTTTAACAATAAATGGTCTCCTTCCATCATGAGCCACTTCAAAATATACCTCTCCGGTAATCTCGATATTGCGTTCATCATCTTTAAAAACAGAAGGGAAGCTTATACTGGAAGCTGAGTTTAACCAAACTCTGGTTCCATCAGGGAGTTGGACTTGATACTGCCCGCTCCTGGGCGTAATTATTTTATTATTGATTATTAGTTGGGATTCCTCTTCCTCATTTACATTATATATAAGTTTCCCGTCCTCAAGTTTAACAATCTCTGTATTTCCCTGTGTAACGACAGTTCCGTTCCGGAGACTGTCCAAAGTTATCCGGGTGCCATTTTCCAAAGTGAGAAATGCCCTGTTTCCGCCTGGCTGTATATCATTTTTTGAATTGGATAAATCAGCAATAATACCGGATTTATTCTCTTGCCTGCTGTTGATAATCCAAAATACTCCTCCTGCAGTTGCTAATACAACGATAGCTGCAGCCACTTTCCCCCATGATAAAATTTTCTGTCCCGGATTACGGTATATCTTCTTGTTGTCCTTAGATGGAAAATTTTCAATCTCATCAGTTAGCTTTCTCATCTTGCTATTCCATTCCTCTTCTGGAAGAGAAAATTCCTGAGAAGCAGAGGACTCCCAAAGATTAAAGAGCTCCCCTGATAAACTGGATTTATCAATTTCTGAAAGAAGCGACAGAAATTCCCGGAATTCATCCCGGCTCAGGGACCCCTCCAGATATCGTCTCAATAATTGTTGTACTTTATCATCAGTATTACTCATAAGAAACTCCCGTTTATTAATAAGACGAAAAAAAAGGAGGGTAATACCAATGGATCTTAGAAAATGAAGATCATATTTTTGTTGATGAAATTTCGGATGAATTCCAAAGAAGCCGAAACATGATTGCGCACGGTATTGCTTGAGATATGCAATCTTCTGGCAATCTGGTCGTAACTCAATCCTTCTTCACGACTTAACAGATAGACCTTTCTTCGCTGAGGAGAAAGATTCTTCACTGCTGTTTCAATATTTTGTGCAGTCTCTTTTTGAATAATTTTATCGTCGGTTGCGTCATTTGAGATTATTTCCATCTTCTCCCAGACCTGTTTCTGTACTTCGGGTTTAGTCTGAAGAGTTCTCAGGAAATCAATTGCTTTATTATGTGCTACCCGGAAAATAAAGGCTTCGAAATTGGCTATTTCCTTAATGAGCTCTCTTCCTGTCCAGATCTTCAAAAAAACATCCAGAACGATTTCTTCAGATGTTTCCCTCGACTTTGTGACTTTAACAAGATAGGTGAAAAGACGGTTACGATAGCGTTCAAAAATTAAACCAAAAGCAACCTGATCACCTCCGGCAACTCTTTGTAGCAGGTTCTTTTCAGCATTATTTTGCACATTATCAGGAGAACCGGAAGACATTCAAGGTTAATCTTAGGTTTATATGGAACCCAAAATTAACAAAATATCATTCTAAAACTTCAAGAATCCGCTCAACCCCGATCTCTTTTATGAAAAGAGTATCGTGTGATACTACAAGAAGAGTCCCGGTGAATTCTTTGACAGCAGAGGTGAGAATTTCAATATTCTCTATGTCCAGGTTGTTGGTTGGCTCATCCAGGACGAACAGATCCGGGGAATGATTACTTATCATCAGACAACAGAGCATAAGCCGCATCTTTTCCCCTCCGCTCAGGGAGCTGCAAGGCTTGTCCCAAAAATCTTTTCCGAACAAAAAGCGATTTAATCTGATCTTTATCTCATGCTCCGGTAAAGAATCCTGGTTGTAACTCTCTGCCTGTTCATATACCGACAGGGTGCCATTTATAATGGAATAATCCTGATCTATATATACAGAACTGAAGTCCGCCCTTTTCAACACGCCTTCGGTTGGTTCAAGTTCTCCGAGTATCAGCCTGATTAAAGTCGTTTTACCCGAACCGTTCCTGCCCGTAATTGAGATTCTCTCTCCGCTGCGGATCTGGAAGCTGAGAGGAAATTCCCACAGAGGGTCTGATTTTAACCTATATATACTACGCTGACCTTCTGCAGGATGATCCTTGTTAATTTCACCGGCTCTATTATTATCATATGTGTTGCCATCAGTGAAATTAATATTATCATAACTGAAATTAATATCAGTCGCTGTTACAAGTATCTTCCCCGGGTGAAGAGAAGAATTCTCAAAATCCATCTTCATCTTCGTGATCCCCGGTAATTTCTTTCTAACATCGCTCAATTCTCCGGAAATTGCGGCAATCTTTCCGGTATGGACCTCCTTAAGTCTTGCAGAACTTTCTTCTGCCTTATTTTTGATATTTTTTCTGACAATACGCGGAGCTCCCTCCTTTTCCAGTTTCTTTTTCCCTCTTCCCTCCAGCCTCTCTCGTCTCTCCACAGTCTCCCGTTCAATCTTTCTGGCTTTTCTCAACTCCTTCTCTTTTTCTTCTAACTGCTGGCGGAGGGCATTCTCTTCAATTTCCTTCTGTGCTTTGTAAAAACTGTAATTACCTCCGTAAGCAGTTATTCCTCTTTTGCTGTCGAGTTCGTAAACATTATTAAGCAATTCAAGTAAGAGACGGTCATGGCTTACTACCACCAAGGTATGGGTGCAGCGGATTATGAAATTGTACAATGTTTCCCTGCTGAATGTGTCTAAGTGGTTTGTAGGCTCGTCCATAAGAATGATATCCGGATTATGTATATCTATTCCCGCAAGGAAAACTTTTGTCTTTTCCCCGCCGCTCAGTTCCGACATTCTTCTGGTAAAGGGCATGTTTCCGAGATCCCAGCGTGACAAGGCTTCCCGGCTTCTCTCCTCAATTGACCAGTCGTCATTGAGCGCTGAGAGGTTTTCTCCGGTTGCATTACCCAGCAGAACTTCGTTGAGAGCTGTAAGCTTTTCCTCTATTTTAAGTGCTCCCGCAACTGTAAAACCATTGTACTGGCCAAAGTGCTGGGGAATATAGTAAGGGTTTGATTTGTATTTGACAATTCCCTGTGCCGGCTGGAGAATCCCGGACATGATTTTGAGCAAGGTTGATTTACCTGCACCGTTGTTTCCTATTAGTGCAACCTTATCCTGTTGTTGTAATGAAAAATTGATATTTTTAAACAACAGATCTTTGTCCGGATGTATATATGTGATATTTTGAACTGTAAGCATAATTCCTCTCTTTTGTTGATTTGAAAAAAGTTGATTGTGTGGCAAAAGTGCCTGAAGAAATTAATGCTTTCATTGGTAAAGTATTTTAATAGTGCAAATATAAAAAATTCAAATAAAATTGATTATGAGTTTTCCATATTAATGATTCTGTAGGTTTATCCCAAAAATGACATACACCATCAAAGACACTTCCTGTTACCGCATAAAACGAATCCTTTCTGTTAATTGAAGAAAATAATCATTGGACCAGATTTCCAATCCGGAAGAATATGCATAGATAATTGAAAAAAAAGACAATAACTATGCAAAAATGGATAAAAACGCAGGAAGAGAAAAAATTTGACCTTGCCGAAAACTGTGGCAAGGTTAATCAGCTTTTCTTACAGTTGCACCTCCGGAAAGGTTAGTTCTGAGCTCCGGGTTACCTTTGTATTGCACACTTGCTCCGCCGGAACCTTCTACAGAGAGAAAATCAGAAGCTGTTATGTGAGCTGATGCTCCTCCCGAGAGCCTCATGTTGCCCTGTATAATAGCAAGATTGAAATTTCTGCAAGAGCTTCCGCCTGATGCGTCAAGGGTTAGTTTCTCTGCACTGCCTTCCAGTTCTGAGCGAGAACCGCCTGACATGGAGACAGAGAGATCTTTAGCCTCCACTTTTCCAAAAGCTGACGAGCCTCCGCTCATGCTTACCTCAAGATTATCAGCACTCCATCCGGAGTTGAGGTTAAGACGGCTTCCTCCACTTCCTGAGATTCTGTTGATTTTATCCTTATTTACATAGACTTTCACTTTAGGATTAAGCAGGTTAACAGTAAAGTCAATAGTAAAATCAAGAGTGTTTCCGGTTACCTCAGTCTTAATGTACTGGTGGATATTTTCATATGTTTCCACCCTAACGGAAGTAGTGGGATCTTGTGTAAGGATCAGCTCCATTCCGCTGGAAACCGATACATTTTCAAAAGGATTTGTTTCAATTGTTTTGGAAATATATTCGCCTTCCGGTTTTATGACTGTAAATCCGAATGAGCAGGAGTTCAGTGACAAAACGACAAAGGATAAGGAGGCAATTGCCAAAAACAGATTAAGTCTCTTTTTCATATTTTCAGTTTTTAAAGTTGCCAGTTCATTATTTATTAGACGAAAGAAGTGGTAAAAAAGTTTCACCTTAGTGTTAATATCTTATCTGTCCAATCGGCTAGGTAAAGAGGGATGTTTAGGATATTTCCGTCTTTTTTCAGGTTTCTCATAGAATACCTGATGACTATTTCAGGTTTGAAATTATCAATATATACTTTTAGACTTTTTGCATTCAGATTTTCTCCGGACTTGACTTCAATGGGCAAAAGTGAAACGCCGTATTGCAACAGGAAGTCAATTTCTGCTGTGCCGGCCGAAGCCCAATATCTTGGAAGTACTTCAAATTTGGTTACAAGTGATTGAAGAATAATATTTTCTGTTATAGCACCTTTGAATTCTGCGTATAGAGGGTTGTCTGTCCGGAATATTTCTGAAGGAAGTCCCGCCAAAGCCCGAAGAAGACCTATATCACATAAATATATTTTGAATGCGGTAAGATCATCATACGCAGAAATTGGCAATCCCGGTTTGGTGACGCAAAATACCCTATAAAGCAGACCGGCGTGTTGCAGCCAAAATAATTCATCTTCGTACTCTCTTGCACGGGCACCTGGTTTTACCAATTTATACAGGAATTTACGGTTCTCTTTAGATAGTTGTGATGGAATCGAGTTCCAGATGGCTGTGATACGAGGTATATCTCTTGACGGTGCATGCTTTGCAAAATCCAATGAAAATGCAGTGAGCACATTATTCTGGATATTCTCAATTTCTTCAATACCTTTATTTTCCAACATAGCAGAAGCAGCTGAAGGCATTCCTCCGCACACTTGATATCGCCGGTATGATTCAATCAATTTACTTATTATAATTTCCGGTAATGATTCAATGGAAGTAATACCGTCAACGAATGTATATATTTGAATGGCATCTGTGTATAAGAACTCTTTGAAAGAGACCGGATACATCTTAAGAAAATCAACTTTTCCAACCGGAAAAGAGTCACCTTGAGACAAAGAGACTCCAAGAAGAGAACCGGCTGCGATTATATGATATTCAGGTGCATCTTCGCTGAAATATTTCAAGCTGTTCAATGCTTTGTTACTCTCTTGTATTTCATCAAATATAAGTAAAGTTCTGCCTGCTTCAAGAGGTTGATCTGTGTATAGTCTCAATATGCCCAGGAGACGTGAAGGGTCCTTGGTATTTTCAAATTCGCGGCATAACTCCTCAGACGCATCAAAATTAAAGTAAGCAACATAATCATAATGCAACTCGCCAAACTTCTTCATTATCCATGTCTTGCCTATTTGACGGGCTCCCTGTATTATCAAAGGTTTGCGGGATTTGCTCTCCTTCCAGCGGATTAATGAATCCATTATTTCTCTTCTCAATTCCATATCAAAATTGTATTACATCACATAACTCTAACGAGATTTGTGCAAATATACACATATTTCTAACGAGTATAGTGCAAATATACACATTTTTCTAACGAGTTTAGTGATTGAAGGTAATTTATTGCAGTTTTTATACTAAACAAGAGGTACTTTAACAGTTTTAATCAGTTTTTAGAGGCAACAATAAGAAAGACATAAACTAACACGACTTTCCCGAAATTATAAGATTCAGAAAAGTCGTACAGACCAAAAACCAAATTATGAACTGGTTGCAAAAATTAAAGTAAAATACTATTCGTCCGATAATGTATTAATCATCAACTCAAGCATGCGCTTATTGGTTGAATCGATTACAAAGTTTGAATACGCAACGCGTCCTTACTTATCAATTAAAACATTTTTGGGAGCTACTATAATAATTATAATCTGATAACATTTCTCTTGTTCCTTTAAGCGGGGTAAAGGTGACTATATAGTTTTTCACGAAAGGATTAACATAGTCATCCTGATCTCTTGCAGTGTTCACACTTATGAAAACGAAATTTTTTCTCTCAATTGCCTTTAACACATTTTCAAAATGAGACATTTCTGCTCTGCAAGGGCCGCACTCCGGAAACCAGAAAGTTAGCAGAATAACCTTGCAAAGGGAAATACATTCTGGTTGACTTTTGGGCAAGCTGGTGCGGTCCCTGCATAAAAGAGACACCTAACATTACAGCTGTGTACAATGAATTCAAGGGAGATAAGTTTGATGTACTGAGTATTGCCATAAGGGACGAACGTGAGAAAACCATCAAATCTGCTATTGAAAACAAAATTGTATGGAATCAGATAATTGATGCTCAGAATATTCCAAGAGATCTTTACGGGATTACCATAATTCCTCAGATTATGCTCTTTGGCTCTGATGGAAAAATTGTAGCTAAAGGTATTCTTGGCGCCTATGTGAGAATCGTAGTTGTTAAGGCACTTGGGAAGTAATTCATAGGCGAAACATCTGCTAATGTATAATTAATCAACTTGTTACAAAAACAGGAACTTTTTAAACAAAAGTTCCTGTTTTTTATTTATCGGACATTGTGATGACTAACAAATTATTCGCTCCTTCGCTGCTATATTCATTACTTCGTGTCGGGTCCTTTTCAACTGTAACGATTCCTCCGTTTGACAAAAAGGCTACACTTGCAGGATTGCAGCAGCCATGAAAGTCGTTTATTAAAGTCCATTGCTGACCGAAAGAGATTAATGTTATTAATTATTTTATGTACTCGTTAAGAAACCTTCTCAATCCGCCTGCTTCACAATAACCTACCTTCATGGCAATCCCTCGCCCCTGAGGATCAATCAGAAAGAGTGTAGGAAATCCGGTAACACCAAAATATTTGGGAAGATCTTTTTTGGTCTTGTCATTCACCTGAGTCCAGACCATATTGTCCTCCTTAATCACCCTTATCATATCTTCTTTGTCAGATTCCTTGTCAACATTAATGCTTATAATTTCAAGCTTATCCTTGTTTTCATCATATATCTTCCCAAGATTGGGAGCCAGTCTTCTGCACCAGGGGCATTTTACATACCAGAAATCAAGAAGTACCCATTTGCCTCTGAAGTCAGAGAGTGAAACCATTTTGCCGTCGGGAGCAGGAAGAGTAAAATCTTTAACCATTGCTCCGTCGGTACACCTGGCCATTGCATCGTAATGCTCCTTCATTAACTGGTATCCATTGGTATATGCAAATCTTTTAAACTGCTTTACAAACTGTCTGGTAATTTTTGCCCCTTCATAACGGGTGAGCCCGAGTGTGAGAACTAATGAAGCATAATTTTTATTCTCTTTCAGTATTTTAAGCTTCATTTCTCTTGCTTCATCCTTGGCCTCTTCTGCTTTTTCCCACAACTCTTCCAGCTCCTGCTCAGAGGCTTTTTTGTTGTAGGCAGCCTGCCAGGCATAAAATGTAGCAGCAGAAGCATCGTCATACTTACCCAGTATACCATTTAATCTTTGCAGATTGTCATTTTCCGGAGTTCCTCCTATCGTTATTTTCATCCTGTTGTCAAAGCTTACATTAATCTCACCAGGTTCCAGAATTACATTATATTTTCCTCTCATTATGATGATAGATGCAACTCTCGGGTATGTTCCCTCTTCCAGCTCTCCTTTAACCTCAAAAACTCCGTTTTCAACAATAATATCCAATCCGGACCTGAACCCCCAGTCGTTGAATGTAAGTTTGATCTCCGGGTTTATTTGTTCTACTGTCCCTTTGATGACATATGTTTTTTTCTGACTCAGGGCCGGCAGGCAAATCGCTGCAAATAAAATTAGTGTAAAAAATTTTTTCATAAAAAATATTTTTTAGGGTTACAAACAGGTATGTTCAATATTTTTAACATCAAACAGTTTGCAACCCTCAATCTTATTTATATCTATTCACTATTCCCAACCCATTAGTATCAGTTGTTGCGCATTAATAGGAATAGCCCAGCGAGGATCATTCGGCTCAATTACAAGCGTTGTTGCCGAGTTAATATCAGAAGGATTGGTTAGAACCGTCCGAGTTATTTTGATATTGGCATTATCCGCACCATTCAGACGCTTAATATCAAAGAATCTCCACAACTCAGTCATCTCACGGGCACGCTCATCCAATGCGTCTTTAAGGGTACCGCCAATGGCATCGGCAGCAGCTTGTGTTTTAAATCTCGAACGACGAAGTGTTTTAAGAGCATCTGCAGCCTCCGAAGTCTTACCTGCTCTCGCCAAACACTCGGCTTTAATCAAGTACATCTCAGCGGTTGTTGTACCTAAAGGATACTGTTTAGTTGAAATTGCTGACGAAAACACAAATCTTATATAGGCATGGCGGTTGGCAACCGGCAGACCTTGCTGATCTTCCCACTTAAAGCATAAAGGTGTGGCAGTGCTCTGACCAGGCAATATCAAGGTCTTAGCAAATGCAGAGTAAATGATGTAGTTGTTATTGTAGTATATATCCCATCTCAAATCGTTGTTCTTATCGGTAAAGAGGTCATAGTAACTTTGTGAGATTGGAAGAGTTCTGTATCCATAGTAGGTATCTGAATAGCCCGGAGTATAGAACTCCGGATGTTTCCAAAGAGCCTCAACACCTTTACCTATAAGCGCTGCAGGTATACGATATTTGATTTGACCTACAACCTGAGTATTTCCCTGATTTAGCAGATTGATGTTTGTTTCGGTAATTGCATAAAGCGGATCAGTGCTCGGATTGTGAAGCACACTGTAGCCAGCAAGAGCATCCTGAGCATCTTTCAAAGCTTCTGCATATTTCCCGCGATATAGGTAAACTCTGGCTCTAAAAGCCTTAACGGCAGGAACTGTAGGTCGAAAATTCCGTGCTATCTCAAACTGATCTCTACCGGCTTCGGCAAGTAACTTCTCTGCATTATCCAAGTCGGCCAATATCTTGTCGACTGTATATTTTACAGTTTCACGAGCAGGAATACTTGTCGGAGATGTGTCATCTTTGTAGCCGATACCCGGAGCTTCGTCATCCCATAAACAGTATGGCACTAAGAGCATAAAGTGGAAATAGGCTCTTCCAAACAGCGCCTCTCCCTCAACCTGTTTGTGCTTAGCCTCAGTTGTCTGAATAACATTATCTAAGTTTTCCAGTACCGTATTATAAGTGTAGATCGCATTGTATGAAGGAGTCCAGGTTGCAGATAACAAGTTACCAGTTGAGAGATAGTCATCTTTCCAACTCCATACATCATATACGTCTCCGCTTGTGCCGAATGTTATAATATAGTACGGATGATACTCTACTCCGTCACCTCTGAATATCAGGTCGGCCCATGGATAGCAGTTTCTTATAAATAAATCAGTATTGCCTGTCAAGCCATAGAGCTGATCCATATGGTAGATATAGGCACTACCGGACTTATTTGGAGTAGTATTCAGAAAGTCTGTACAACCGATCATAAAGGTTGTCAGAATTAGTGCAAGTAATATTGTTAATATCTTTCTCATGGTTCACTATTTTATTGATTCAAGCTAAGTTTAAGTCCAAATGTAAAGGTGCGCATAGGTTTAAATGAACCACCTTTGAGGTATTGAGGGTCCATCTCTCCGTTTGCTGTCCATATAACTCCTAAATTACGAGCCTGTCCATAAATTTCCACTCCTGAGAGAAATTTCTGTTTACTAAGTAATTTATTAGGTAGTTGATAGCTAAGATTTATATCTTCCAGTCGTAAGAAGTCTCCTCTATGTCTCAATGATTTTGCAGCTGCACGGGCAATTACATCGAAATAAGATCTGGTATTTCCAGCGGCAAAAACTGCTTTATTTGCTTCTGACCAGAGGGGAAGTGTAACATATTCTGTCTGCTTGTCATATCCCTCATTATGAATAGCAATTGCCGTCTCCACATATCTGGATTCTGATGCGCGAATTTGATCTCCTATGTATCTTCTGTCGATTGTGATGTAGTAATCAAATGCTCCGGTAATCATAAAAGAGAGCGTAAGACCTTTATAGCTGAACTGATTTCTGAAACCAATATTTGAGCTTGGAGTACTGTTACCCAAATATGATGTCCAGTTAAAATCCTCAATTGTCTCTCCTGCTGCGGCATTCAAAATATCAGAATAATGTGTGTCATAACGGTTGTATACAACTATTTCATTTCCGTCTTTACCTTTTAATTTCATATAACCCTCCGGGGTATAACCGGTAAAATCCATGACAAATATTGGTCGAAGAGAATATCCGACAGCAGCAAAAGTTGGCAATGGTGATGTATTGATCACACCATATTTTTCGATATTGTTTTTATTATATGAGAAGGTAAGACTTCCATTCCAGTTGAGGTCATCTGATAATTTAAGATCTGTTCCCAAAGTAACCTCTATTCCTTTATTAGAAATCTCTGCGTTATTGAAGGTAGCAGTTGAAGCCCCTTGCGCAATAACTGGAAGAGAGGCTGATGCTAATACATCATATGAGTATTTATTGTAGTAAGTGATATTACCATTGAGCTGATTGTTAAAGAGGCTAAACTCAAGACCAAGGTCAATATTGCGTGATTTTTCCCAGGTGAGAGTTGGATTACCTCTTTGAGAAATAGAGTTATAAGGCTCGTTATTGGTGTAAGCAATTGAACCTGGATACACACTAACAGTAGTAATTGAAGATGCAGATTGCTTTCCAGCAGCTATACCGGCAATTCCATACGAAGATCTTATTTTTAAATAGTTAATCCAAGAGATATTCTTTATGAAATCTTCATTAGAGGCTAACCATACACCGGCAACTGACCAAAATGGTGAGAATTTATCCCTCATCTGTTCTGCCTGATAGTTTGCAGCATCTGTACGAAAGCTTGCATTTATTGTATATTTATTATTAAAAGTATAGGCAGCATTTGCATAGATAGAGAAAAATCTATCCTCTCTGGTGGACAGGCGACCTAAACCGGTGAAAGGCAAACGAGTTGACTGCCCAAATATATCTTTAATAGTAGTTACATAGTCAACTGTGGAGAGAACGGCATTTGTGTTCTTGTTATAGCCGTAACGAGTAACGCTTGGATCACTTTCTGTTGTAGAGCTAAGAATTTCTGTTCCTGCAATTGCCACAATCTCATGTTTATCAATAGTTTTATTAAAGTTAAACTGACCTCTGAGATTGTATCCGCTGTATGTATCTCCCGATGACTGGAGAATACCTCCTGCCGGGAATTGTGTCTCATAATTCCCTGTTGTTGCATTCAGTTTAGAATATCTGTTATATAAATCTCTCATATAGTATGACTCAGGGTCTCTGGTTAACAGGGTAGTATAGCGGTTATTCTCATACTGTCCGCTTAAAGCAACACTGATATCACGAGTAATTTTATAGTTAAGTGAGCTATTTATCCTGGTACTGAAACGACGACCGCGATTATCTGTATATGATCTGTCTTCTATGGGGTTGTAGAGCCAGCTTACTGGCACCTTACCTTCGTATTTTTCCTGGTATATCGGATAATACATAGTCTTTAAAGTCCTATCGCTGAGGGTAACATGAGTGAAATTACCATTATCATCTCTTAAGCGAGTCCACGGACCAATGATATATTGTCTTAAAAATTCTTCATCAATACCGTTATCCACATTTCTCACAATACTTGCATTTGCCCCTATGTCAATAGTAAGTTTAGAATTAATCTTGTAGCTATTTTGATAGTTCAGCGTAATTCTGTCACTTGTATTCCCCTTGGAATATCCCTGTTGATTATAGTATCCTGCAGAGAAGGTGTAGGTCATTTTGTTTGAGCCGCCCCTTAATGATAGATCGTACTGTTGCTCTATAGCATTTGTATAAACCAACTCATTCAGATCTTTTTCCCAATATCCTGCCTTCTCATTGGCTATCAGTTCGGCCTTAGCTGCAAGAAATTGCTGTTCTGTGATGGTCTTTCTGTCTAAATATTGTTGCAAAAGATCAGCAGGAGGGTTTAATGTTACAAAGGGGTTTGCAGGACTGTAATAGGGATTAGAAGATGTTTGTGTAAAAGACGGATCGTATTTCCTTAGATTCTCATAAAGGAAAAAGACACTCTCCGTTGAAGCCATATTGAATGTATAATCCAAATCTGGCTTAGAGGACATTGATGTACGGGCGCTAAAGCTGATATTTATCTTTTCTGATTGTCTGCCTTTTTTGGTTGTAATTACTATGACGCCGTTTGCTGCACGAGCTCCGTAAATAGAGGTTGCTGCAGCATCTTTAAGAACTGTAATAGTCTCAACATCATTTGGATTTATTGTTAAAAAAGGGTCTTTGGTATTAGCCAGGCTTGAGCCGGAATAACCTTGAATAGGGAATCCGTCCACAACAATCAGAGGATCCATATCATCTTGAGATGTTTGTATCGTACCTATTCCGCGGATAATATAGCGCTGTTCGCCATCAAGTGATGTGGTAGAGGGAGCCATACCCGCAACCATTCCTTTAAGAACATGAGAGATATTCTCAACGGGCTTTTTGCTGAGTACCTGCTGATCAATTATTGAATACGAACCACCGGCGCGTTCTTTGGAGATGGTTTGGTATCCGGTTACCACCACATTTTCAAGCTGAACAACATCTTCACCAAGATCAATCTCATAATTATTCTTGGAGTCTGCAATAAAAAAAGTCTCTTTCATCCCCATCATCGAGATTTTTATTATATCTCCTTCAAGTACTGATTTTAGAAGAAAATTTCCATCAGCACCTGTTTGGGTGTACTCTTTTGAATTGCTATTGATGATAAATACTCCTGCCAGAGGATTGCCACTTTTATTCCTGATAATTCCGGTGACAGATTTTTTGAGATTATCTTCCGGAATCTTTTGACTTAGCTTTTTTAGAGGAGAAAGAACAATTTGTTTTCCCTTAATTTTGTAATTGATATTATTTTTAATAAGAACCTGATCCAACACTTTATTGATAGCCTGTTCAGAGACATCAATTGATACCAGGTTGGTCACATTTACCAGATTGTCATTATAGACAAATCTATACTTTGTCTGTTTCTGGATTTCCTTTAAAATCGTCTTTAAGGGAGTGTCCTTAAACTTGAGTGCAATATTCTGGGCAAAAGAATTTTGTGGCAATGACAAAAAAATCCAGCTCAGAACAAAACTGCATATTAACAATCTGCAGAGTGGTTTTGACAGTTTAAACATAAAAAATTAATTTTGGGTTTCTAATTATACGCAAAAACCCATCTCTACCCCCGTTTTTTTGATTATCCGGCAGTGAGAATATAAACCTTGTCCTTTACAGAGAATTTAATTCCGGATGTAATTTTCATAAATTCAAGTACTTGAACCAGTGATTCAGATTCAAATTCGCCGGTGAATCTATTGTTGAGTATTGTTGAGTCTTTTATAGTAATTTTTGCACCATACCAGCGTTCCATTTTTCTGACAACCTCTTCCATTGGAGTGTTGTCAAAAAGAAGAAAGCCATCTTTCCAGCCGGTGTTCATGATCTGATTAGTTTTATTCCGCTCCCTGACAAATATTTGATTATTATCGGCTATAGTGACCTCCTCCAGTTTGTTGACATCAAATTCCTTATTGCTAAGATCATTGATGAGTTTTACCTTTCCGGACACCATCGTAAGTTTCATATTCTTATCGTTTTCATAAGAGGAGAGGTTAAACTCGGTCCCCGTGACTTTAACAGTATAGCCGGAGAGAGTTTTTATATACATTGGCCATTGCTCATTGCTCTCCACAATAAAGTATCCCTCACCATTTAATTCAACCTCTCTTTTCTCCTTACCGAACTGCTGCGGACATTTGAGTGTACTGTTGCTGTTAAGCCACACCCTGCTCCCGTCAGGAAGATCAATAAGCCCTTTGACACCGGGATTGACCTTGTACTCAAAAGTGGATCCTTTCTGAACAGGAACTATTTGTGAATTTGCAAAACTCTTTTGCTTCAGGATATTTATCTTATTTGAAAAGTGGACATACTGATAAATTATCAGGCCAATCAACGGGAGGGCTAGGATAGCAGCAATTTTGTAAAAGATCGGAACGCTGATTTTTTTACGGATATTGCTCATAAAAGATTCAACCTTGCCCTTTGGAGCTTCGGTATCCGGAAAATTGGACAATGTCCAGTCAATATCTTTTGTCAGAAAATTCTGATAATCTTCATTATTCTCTTCAAAATACTTGAACAATAATCTCTTCTCTTCCTCAGAGGCCTTCCTTTGCAGGAATTTCCTCTTTATTTCTTCTATGATTATTCTTTGTTCCATATGTATATATTACAAAATTTGTTATACCTACCCCACAAAAATCTTTATAAAAAGAAGGTATCTGCCCAGCTTCTTTCTAAAAATCCTTAATGCTGCAGAAATATTATGTTCAACAATCTTTACTGATATTCCCAATTTATCGGCGATCTCTTTGTAAGACAAACCATCGTTGCGGCTTAAAATAAATGTTTCCCTGATTTTTTCTGGAAGCAGGTTATAAGTTTTACTGATAGTGCGCTTCATATCAAGTGCATCGATTCTGGAAATCATATATTTATCGTTCAACACATCTATCATGAACTTATTTTCTGATATATCAAGACCATCCGTAAGATTGAATTCTTTTTTGCGGAGTATGTTTATCGCCTTGTTTCTTGCAATGGTAAACAAAAAAGATTTTAGATTAAGATCCGGATCAATCTTCTCCCTGTTTTCCCATATTACCATAAAAGAGTCCTGTACAATATCTTCTGCAAGATTAGGTTCTTTAATATATCTGGTAATAAAATACTTGAGATTGAGGTATTCAGCCGCATAGAAATATTCAAACGCCTTCTCATTTCCATGCCTGATGGCAGAAACGATAAAGGTTTTCATATCAATATTTCCAGGGTTTTCCATTTGTAGAGGAATTGCAGGTTTAGGCCTTGCAAATATAAAAAAATATAAATATTTGGATAATTTACATAGCCTGGGCGGGAAATACAGGCTCAAATAATTAGCTAAAGAAATTCCAGGTAATTTCCAGGAGTTATTACTGCTGTCTCCCTGATATTGTAAGTTTTGAGAAAACTCTGTGGGAAATTAACTTTTTTAGTGACATTCCATTTCATTTCATAGGCAGAGAGTTGTCCATCAGCCTCTTCTATCAGATCAATTTCCTGTTGGGCCGTGGTACGCCAAAAATATGTGTTTACATATTTTCCGGAATAATGATTCCTCTTCATCTTTTCACAGATGAAATAATTTTCCCATAGAGCACCGACATCCGACCTTAGCCCGAGCGGTGCAAAATTCTGCAATATTGCATTCCTGATGCCATTATCATAGAAGTATATCTTTTTTCCTTTTTTTAGTTCATTTCTGAGATTCCGGTTAAAAGCGTTCAAACGAAAAACCACAAAACATTTTTCCAACAGATCGATATATTTTTCTACTGTTTTACTGTCTGAATTGACAATCTGGGATAATTCATTATATGACACTTCGTTGCTTAACTGGAGTGCGAGTGCTATCAAAAGCTTATCCAAAAGATCAGGTCTGCGGATTTCCTCAAGGGACAACAGATCTTTATATAAATAACTCTCTTTAATGTTTATCAGTAACTCTTTTGCATCCTGCGGATTGTTAAGAATGTCAGGATAAGAACCATATATTAACCTGGATTCAAAAGATTTTTTTTCTGACAGGAGTCCCTGATTATTAATAAGCTCTTTGGATGAGACAGGGTATAATGTGTACTCAAATTTTCTCCCTGTAAGAGGCTCGTTAATTTCATTCCCCAATTCAAGGGAAGAGGACCCGGTTACTATTAATTGGACATCTTTAAAATTATCCACTATCAGCTTTAATGTCAGCCCGATATTTTTTACCCTTTGGGCTTCGTCAATCATTACTATCTTATAATTTCCAATAAGAGAAGATAATTTAATAGTGTTTGTATCAGTAAGAAACTCTCTCACTTCCGGCTCATCGCAGTTAAGTGTCTGTACAGGAATATCGAACTTTTCGCTGAATTGTTTTAAAAGCGTGGTCTTACCAACCTGCCTCGCCCCGGTTATAATAATTGCTTTGCCTTTGAAAAGCTTTTTTTCAATGACAGATTGTAATTCACGTTCAATCATAGCAAAAAATTTTATTCAAATTTAGATTTTAAATCCGCCAAATCCAAATAATATATTAAATTTTTGGATTACGATCCGAAAAACAAAGAGATTTTACCTTATCATTAACTTGGGCATAAATACGCATATCGCGGGTACAAAGAGATTCAAACATAAAACCAAAGGTCTCCAAATCTTGTAATAACCTGTTTCCATCAATTCGCATAACAGCTGTTGCAATGGATGGATCAACCAATTGACGCTTGTGAGAAGTTCTTGTTGTTGTTTTTGACCGCAAAGACGGAGACCATGCGGGGACATCTTCTATTATGAATATCCGGCGTAACGCATTTAAATAACTGTCAAGTGTACGTTCATTTGTATGAAAAGAACACTCTTTGCCGTCTGTAAAGCTGTTTCTGTTTTTCCACACCATTTAGGACCAACGATTAATACAGCACCTGTAATATTACACTACAAAAAATGTCGGGGTCTTATTACAAGTTTTGGCGAAAGTTTACTACAAAAAATGTCGTTACTTGTCCTGTTCAAAAATCTCCTTAATACGCTGCACCAACATTTTATAAAACCATCAGCGATTCCATAAAATTCCTCATGTCAAAAGTTACCTCCAGCATACTTTTGCCTCCGGTTATCTCCCTGATTTCCCGGTCTGCCGATAGAGGATCTTTACGGCTGCTTCCCATCTGGTCCATTATGCTGTTGATTTTGTCCCAATAATCCTTATGCTTTTTCCAGGCTTCATAGGAGGCGGTTCCGGCTTTGGGTTTTCTCTTTTCAAAAAGAGGATTCATCTTTGTCCTGTAATCTTTTGCAGTACCTCTGGCAATTTCTACATACTTCTCCACTCTTTGGAATTCCGGAGAGCTTCTTATCTCCTCTGCCTTGTAATAAGTTACATCAGCAGTCTGGCCTGCCCAGGATTTGTTGGCATGCAAAATTCCGTTTTTCTGCAAAACACTCAGGTCTCTGTATGCATCACCCAGTTTTGAGTGGGTAATATTTTCCCATGAATGAGTGGGACTCTGCCCTGTTTCTGCCAGATAAGCCCTCTCCCATGCCTCCTGAGCCTCTGCATGCCAGGCTTCAATAGAGGTGGATTCGCCGTTTTTGCTTGGCGGAAGCGGCTTTCCGTCAGGTCCTAACTTTGGTTTTCTCCCTGCATCGTAGTCCATATTGACTGTTTTTGTGCCTAACAAATCCTCTCCGCTCACCTGTTCGCCCCTTGCCTGTCTCTCCCGGGCTCTCTGAAGCTCAGCCGGATCGGGCCTGTTTCTTATAGGTTCCAACTCCTCTTTGCTCCACCCCCTTTGGTCCATCTCCTGCTGAAATCTCTTCTCCACTCTCTTATGAACCCTGTCCATAGAGTTACTGTAGCGTTTGATCAAATCCAAATTTTTGGGATTCTTCTGCAGTGTTTTCATCATCATCTTTGCCTGTGGCGAGCTGTGAATCTTGGCAGAACGGTCGTCAAGCTCCACAAGAATCTTCTTGATCTCAGAGGGAGGAGCTCCGGCATTTCTGGCCTGTTCAAGTTTTTCAAATGTCTTTTTATAAGAGGTTACCTTTACTCGTGCATCAGAGACCTGTTGACGGTACACTGCAATCTCCTCTGCAGACAGAGGACGGTTAAAATCATCAGGGTTCTTTAAGGGCTTGGCTTTTTGTCTTACAGGATCACCTGTCTGTGTCTGAGATGCCGTCTGTGTCTGAGTGGCTCTTTTTGAGCCGGGACCATCGATTTCCGGAAACTCACCGTTAGGTCTGGCAAAAGTGGCGGATATCTTTCCTGCTCCAAACGAAAGAGCTTTTTCTGTAATATAACCCTTTGCCGCCTCCAGTCCGGCACCCTTGATACCGTCCATAAAATCCCCGCCATTGTTCACAGCCTCTTCAAATCCCCTAAAACCGTCCACAGCTATTCCGGTAACAGTGTTATATGAACCCGCAACTCTCAGGAATGCCTCTTTAGGGCCACCCTCAATATAACCGGTCACACCCTGATAAACATTGTTAACATATTGGCCTCCAAACAGGGAGAGGCCCATCATCGAATAATCTGCAGTAGTTTTTACCACCTCAGCAGTCTGCAGGCAGGCATCTGCCCATTCGGCTTCTGTTCGTGCTTCGTCTCCGGCAGCCTGATCCACAGCCATTTTTTTCTGGTAATAGCCCTTTGCAATGGAATTTGCC
>Ga0265294_10002035_pt1 | contig 26773 bp, 18 predicted proteins | sample MunlanPumphouse3_FD_192504 | JGI IMG/M metagenome (GOLD analysis project Ga0265294, IMG submission 192504) | Groundwater microbial communities from a municipal landfill in Southern Ontario, Canada - Pumphouse #3 | ecosystem: Environmental > Aquatic > Deep subsurface > Groundwater | place... | reverse complement strand
AGCGCAGATAGAAGTTCTGATTGGCAAAGGCATCCAGAGCAAACACTTGATCAGCCCAGGTTTCCTGGTTTCCGGTGAAGCTGCCCAGTTGTTGCCAATTGCCAGAACTTGAAGTGGAGCCTTCCACATAAACATAGTCATATCCTGCTTCCAGATCCCATTTTGCCTTGAAGCTAAGGCTGGGATTCTGAATATTCACCAGCGATACGGGATTGTGCAGACGGATAGAGCGATTGGAGTTGTTTGAATAGTTACCTGTGGGAGAATCCGCAAGTACCCAGTTTGCTCCTTGTTGCATCCGGTTCCATGGACTGGTGGCATTCCAGGCATCGAGGTTTTCTTCAAAACCATCTTCAAACAGAGCTTCTCCCAGGATGAATGACCCACAGGTTCCCAAACCACTTTTTCGGAGTGTTATCTCAGAGGAAAATAGGGCATAGCCTGGAGCACTTACCTGGATGCGGTAATCGCCTTCATAGATCTCGTTGAAGCTGAAGCTACCATTTGCATCGGTGGTGGCGGATAGAGGGCTGGAGGTATATAGAACAATGCTGGCTCCGCTAATGGGGAAGCCATCTCTATCCCTGACAAACCCAGTAAAATCGATTTGTTGGGCAAGGCTCAACCAGAAATTAACTGTCGTGAATCCGGTGGGTGGAACCACGATATATTCACTTCGGGAAAGATGCCCCTCGGCACTTGCTGTAATGGTATATTCGCCGGGCAAAAGCATCCGGTGGTAATCTCCCACCAGAGGATCATTACGAGTATCGCGGGAGTTGCCTTCAATCTTGATGGTGGCAGAAGCAGGGACTCCGACATTGCTCATCACTACGCCTTGAACGCCATTCTGAGCATATTCGATGAAGGAAAGGATGGATTCCCTATTCTCGTTCCAATAGGTGTCAAGAGTGGATGCTGGTGGCCATTTGATATTGCTGATCTCGGCAGTAAGCTCAATATTTGAAGTGAAACCATAGTTCCAATCCTGCATGCTGCCTGTGATGACATACCACTGCGCACCATTGGTAATTCCCTGATTAAACTCATCGCTGTTGAACATTGGGCTGTTATGGGTGGAATAGGTAAGCGCCATGTCCACGATCAGATCGTTATCAGGAGCCAAAGTGTAGCTGTAATCCCATGGGTAATTGATCACCAATGCACCACCATGGAAATTGATTCCGCTAACGAAGTTGTGTTGATTGCTAAAATCCATCATGGCAAGGTTCTCAGTAGCTGTGGGATAACCGTCGGGATTAGTAATACCATTGGGCATGGGGAAATTGCGGTTGAGATCCACTCCATTGGCATTAAAGCGTTGTCCCAGCACATATCCATCGGGATTATACAGGGGGTTGATCCAGAGTTCAGTATTGTCCACAATGTTGGTTATGCGGGGATCGGTGCCATAACTTTCACAAAGTAGTTCGATAGTGCGGATCAGCATTTCATAACCTACGGTTTCATCACCATGGATGCTTCCAATCAGTTTGACTTCTGGCTCCGATTCATTGATGTCTGGATAATCTGAGATCTTCATAATGTATAGGGGACGATTCTGCACTGAAGTACCCCATTGATGCAATTGGCAAATCTCAGGGTATTGATTGGCGATGTTTTGCATAAAGCTGTGGTATTCGTCAATGCTGTGGTACTCGTTGAGGGGGTTGTCGCCATCTCTGGTGCTATCCAGTAATTCCTGATAGTATTCTTTGGCAACATCAGGCAGGCGTTCAGGACTGTAGCCGCTGGAAAACAACTTTTCAAATTCATCCTCATCTCTGAGCTCAACAATGATGGAGTTCTGTAGATGGTTCACACTGCCAATGCTGATCTGGAGTTTGTTCAACTGCTTGACATCCTTGATAATATCCCAGCTTTGGATGCGGGCAGGGAAGCCCATCAGAAGTGCCGAAAACAGGATCATGCCAAGCAGAATAAATTCGCGTTTCATCTATAATTCCTTATGCCAGGGATGCTCTGATCACTGGCCAATGAGTGTTCTTTCCTCACAATATGCAATTTCCGATCCTAAATAGCAAAAATGCCAGGTAGCAGCACACATATCCGGATTTGCTTAATGCTGCTTCGTTCCCGATCTGACATGGTTCACACTCGGACATTGACCGTACCTGGCAAAACAAGGCTTTTTGATGGGGCTTTCTTGTCAACTAAAACCTCAGATTCAGGTTCACCGAGCTTCGCCAGTCTATCGAGCTTAACTCCTCGGCAATGGGGGTGAGAGTGAACTCCAGATAGGATTTATTGTTGAATCGCCAATTGAAGCCCGCAATAACGCTGTATTCTTTCCAGGTTCCCCATATATATTGAGGTTTGATGCTGTAATAGAATTCCCCGATATCATGCCGGATGTTCAAAGAAGCCTGGTAGCGCCGGTTTTTGGTATTGATCTGATAGTAGCGTTCCATCTGTTGGGCATATTGATTCTCTTCATAGGCAAAAGTAAGTTCAGCCATAAAGGCAGAACCATGATTTGCCCGGTAAGGTAGCTGAAACCATTTGTCGTCACCCGCTCTGGCAACATACGGATATGAATCAAAGATCAGATTGTAGCGATAACCCAATTGCCGATAGAGCTTATCCTGGTTGCTCTCACCAAAGAAGTAGTCAGTGTAATCCGCCCTGATCTGATAGCTTTGTTCCAGACATAGACGGTCTCCCAGCAGGAGATCAATTTGGGGAGTGTAACTAAGGCTGCGAAGGTCGTGATTGGAGGTAGAAAGCAGGGAATCGATATAGACATCTTCCCGGATGCTATATGAAAGCCAGTTGCTGAGTCTGACGCTATCCCGGAAATAATGCTTCCAACCGAATCTCGAGTTTCTTGATCTCAAATCATTGTCCCACTTGTTGGTCTTATTTTTGGGAAACATAGTCTTCTGCAATTCTATGCCCATATATAGCATCAGAGAATCATACTCGGCATATTCCCAGGCCAGATTTGTGCTTAAAGCTCTGTTTTCCAAATGCCGGGTGTTTTCGGCATAACTGAAATCTTTGATGGTATAAGCATGGGATGCTTTGGTGATCATGGTCAAATCGGGAACAATCAGATAATTTATATCAAGGCTAAGTTGGTTAAAAAACTCGCCGTTGTTGCGGATGAGATTCTCTTCCAGACTGGTACGGCGCTCTGCATAGTTCTCACTGAAGTAGACTTCCAAATTGCTTGCGGGATAATAGCTAAGCTGACTGTAGATATCCAGAGTACTGCGAGTCTGAGTGTCGAGTTTTTGATAGTAGCTATCCTGTTTGGTCTCATTTGAAAGAAGATTATAGATTTGATCCTGTCGTCCAGATAGGGTAAACCGGTTTTCCCAATCCAAATACTCACTCATCCAGGAGAAATTGAGGTTTGCAGATGCCAATTGATATGCTTCCCAATCCAGCTTGCGATGTTCCATATTTGCGGAGACAGAAGCGTCAATCAAATCCCGAAAGGGGTGATAGTTCATGGCTCCTAAAAGGTGCAACCCTTTACTTTTTATGTGATTACCCGGAAGGTAACGATCCTGTTCATTGCGGATTACTCCACGTGCTTCAACCTGGAAAGACAGGCTGTCCAGGGGGCTTAAAAATAACCGGTAACCCAAATTACCGTTCTTATTGATGTATGCAGTAGGATCGAGGTCACTGGCATCATAATAGGATTCATAGTCCATGAAAACACTATGCAGCGAGTAAGGCAGTTGATAACCAAAGCTTGCCCCAATCAACGATCTACGCACTTCCTGATTAAAGTTGAGCCGTTCTTCCCAGGCGCTTTGTCCATGAACATTCAGAAAAGATTTGGCCTGAGGTTGGATTTGGTAGTTCAGCAAGGATTCCAGGATGCGGCTATTGTCGCTATTAAAGTAATAAAACTCCACTTCCTGGTTTTGTGACCAAAGTAGCTTACAGGAGATCAGCAAACAGATTACTAAGACGGATAAAATCCGCTTCATAAAGGGTCTCCGCGCGTCTTCCCAGATCAATCTCGCAAGAGGTTTCCAAATCCTTGATCTTCTGGCGTCCAACCAAAGGCAGCAGGTTGTTGCGCAGGGTTTTACGCCGATGAGCAAATGATGCAGTAATCAGTTTGTGATAAAGCTCAGGATGGGTTATATCAGCCGGAATCTTACGAGGAAGCATCAGCACAACTGCAGAATCCACTTTGGGGATTGGATCAAAATGCTCTTTGCCTACCATCAGCTTGATTTGCGTATCATACTTCAGAGCTAAACGTAAGGTCAAAAGACCATAACTCTTGGTGCCAGGAGAAGCAGAGAGCCTTTCAGCTACTTCTTTCTGAACCATCAGCACAATACGGGAAAAATGACTGCTGTATTCCTCCAGCTTGTACAATAGCGGAGAAGTGATCTGATATGGGATATTAGCCACCAATTTGATTGGGTTTGGTGCTTGAGCCAATTCTTCAGCCCAGTTCACTTTCAGGATATCCCGGAGTACCAGCCGAAAATTGTGGCTAAAGCGCTGATGCAGGATTTCTGCCATCCTTTTATCCAGCTCAAAAGCGCTGAGCATCACTTGTCGTTTGATTAACTCAGCACTGAGAATACCGGTTCCGGGGCCTATTTCCCATACGGTTTCCCCCGGTTCCAAATTAGCTAGATCAGCTATTGATAAGGCAATATCAGAATTGTTTAAGAAGTGCTGCCCGAGATCCTTGATGGCTTTCATAGGCAAAACAAAGGGAGAGCCAGGCTCTCCCGTAAATCCGGGTTGGGATAATTATACAGTAAGCTTTTCAACAGGAAGGCCCTTACAGGTTTTGCAAACCTTGATGGTCTTCTCACCAGCTTTCACTTCATGAATTACTTTCACGCCGGTACGATGGCAAATGGGGCATTCTCCACGGCCAGCGTTAGGCATTTTTTTGACTTCTTTTCCACGATTCGTCTTCGGCATTTGGAACTCCTTGTATTTCATTAAACTTCATATTTTACTTCGGAGCGCCACTTTTGCAGAAGCGCCTGCCAAGTCAATGATTATTTTCTTAGAATAGCTCTTTCAATAAATCGGCAGGTTCCATGCGGAAATGTGAGTTCTTTCCTTCAAAGAAGTGGTGTACTCTGATCAGATGAATATTCAACGCGGAAAAAGTGAAGCTCTTTTTGCTCTTGAGGTTTTTCACGGTCGTATAACTCTTGCGATACATCCCCTGATGCAAGAAAGGACAGGGGAGGTAACCACGCACAACCTCGGTTTCCACTTCCCACGTGTCATCCACTACTGTGGAGGCTTCAAATGAATCAAAGCTCTTTTGTTGGAAAAACTCCAGGCGGTCAGCGATTTCCTCAGCTGTTTTGCCCAAAGCCTCCAGTGCTTTCTCATCGTCTGCAATGATCTGCAGGTAACTACGCTTGTCGGTACCCAAAAAGCCGCCATAGGTAATGATCCCAGGCTGCATTTTGGCTAGAATCTTCTTTTCGTTAGGAGTCTTTTTCATAATATCACCCAAAACTGTCATAATAGATTTTATCCTCATATATGCCATATTCCTTTAAGGATTTGGTAACTGCAGAGATCATCCCGGGGCTACCACAGAGGTAGGCCTCCGTGTTTTTGGGATCTCTGATGGCATCCTTGAAATAAGGCATTACGAAACCAGTTTTCCCCGTCCAATTATCCTCAGTTTCTGGATGGGAGAGTACTGGCACATACTCAAACTGCGTAAACACTTTCTCAAAGGCTTGCATTTCCTCACTCAAGTATAGGTCTTTCCTTGTTCGAGCCCCGAAGAAATAGGTCATTCTACGTTCTGTTCCAACCTCCTTAAGGTGTTCTAAGATTGATTTTATGGGTGCTTTTCCGGAACCTCCTGCAACAAAGAGGATGTCCGCTTCTGTATCTCTTAAGTAAAAATCGCCATAGGGTCCAGTGAAGTTGACCTTGTCGCCAACCTTAACATGCTTGTGCACCCAAGTAGTGCAGATTCCATCGGGAACCTGACGGATGATCAGTTGAATGCGATCTTTAAGCTCAGGTTTGGAAGATATGGAATAAGCCCTGATCACTTTGTCTTTGATTTTTTCATAGGGTTGGCTTTCCAGCTGTACATACTGCCCCGCCTTAAAATCGATGCTTTGTCCTTCGATGAGTTTGAATGTGATGCCCTTGATGTCATAGGTGTAATCAATGATCTCTTCTACCACACTGTTGAATCTTCGGATGTTAAAGATGCTTTCAGGGATATGGATGTGGATATCGCTTTTAACCTTTACCTGGCAGGCCAGCCTGACGTTTGAAGCCATTTCTTCTTTTGTAAGCAGTGGACGTTCAGTTGGTAACAGCGGACCACCTCCGCTTTCAACCTTGCACTTACAGGCTCCACAAGAGCCCCGACCTCCACAGGCAGAAGGAATGAAGATCTGCTGGTCTGAAAGTGTACTTAACAGCGTATTACCGCCGGTTACCTTGAGCTCTCGCTTGCCGTTGATATTGATGCTTACCTCACCATAGTTACTCAGCCAGCGTTGGGCTATCACCATAATCAAGGCCAGGATTCCACCGATGGCACTCATCAGGGCAACGTCAGTAAGTATTCTCGTAATCATCATCGCTGTACCTACTGGATCTGAACTATCCCGGAGAATCCCACAAAGCCCATGGCCATGATACCGGTGATAATCAACGATATCCCTGCTCCCTGCAAGCCCTGAGGAACCATCTTTTCCTTGAGTTTACGACGAATCCCTGCCAGCATCATAATCGCCAGCAGCCATCCAATTCCACTCCCAGCTCCAAAGGCTATGGATTGCAGGAAGTTGTAGTTACGAATGATCATGAACAGGCTCACGCCAAAGATCGCACAATTTACCGTGATCAGCGGGAGGAAAATCCCCAATGTGTAATACAAAGCAGGAGCATAGCGTTCTATCAATAGCTCCAGAAACTGCACAAAAGCCGCGATCACAATGATGAATACAATGTATTGCAAATAGACGATATCAAAGGGTAACAAAATGTAATTGTACACAAGCCAGTTCAATGCGGAAGTGACGGTTAAAACAAATATTACAGCTACACCAAGCCCAGCAGATGATTCGATTTCCCGGGAAACCGAGAGGTAAGAACACATACCCAGGAAGTTCGTGAGCAGGATGTTGCTGGTAAATATCGCAGCCCAAAAGAGAACAAAAGCGCTGATATCCATTATACTTTAGCCTTGTAGAATGTTGTATTTATGTACCAGATTAGCATTGCCAGGATGAAGAAGGCACTGGGTGCCATCACCATTATACTCCATTTAGTCCACCAACTGCCAAAAACCGGAAATCCAAATATCGTACCAAATCCAAATAGTTCTCGCACAAAAGATATCAAGAGCAAGACCAGGGTGTATCCCACTCCAGCACCAATTCCATCAATGAAGGAATCCAGTGGTTTGTTTTGAGAGGCAAAAGCTTCAGCTCTGCCCATCAGGATGCAATTGGTAATGATCAACCCCACATAGGGCCCCAGTTGTTTGCTGATCACGGGCAGGTTGGCTTTGAGAAAGATATCGACTATGATCACGTATGCTGCGATAATCAAGGTTTGCACCATCATTCGCACACTGCGGGGAGTCCAGTTTCGAATAATCGAGATCGTAAGATTGGCAAAAGCCAGAGTGAATATGACTCCCAAACCCATGATCAAACTATTCTGCATCAGGTTGGTAACGGCCAGAGCAGAGCAGATGCCCAGGATCTGACGCCATACTGAGTTTTCGGTAAAAGCGCTGGTAATGAAGATCTCTTTCATTTTCATGACTTCAACCCCTGCATTTGACGGTAGATCAGATTAAACTCAGCACGCAGCATTCTTAATACGGAATCTGAGGTGATCGTAGCTCCAGTTACCCGTTTTAACTGATTACTGGTTTCAGGTTCCTGTGTCTCAGAGATAAACTCATAATCCTTTGTTACATCATCGGCATCAGGAGCTTGAACAAAAAGGCGATTTCGAAACTGACTCAGAAACCAATCTTCCTCGATGCGCGCTCCCAATCCAGGGGTTTCCATCTGATCCACAATTGCAAAATCAACAATCGTCTTCAGATCAGTTGTAGTAGAAATCAAGCCTTTCATGCTACCCCAAAGCCCCTTGCCTTTGATTTCAAAGCAATAGGCAACAACGCTATCGCCAACAACTGCCTGAAAGGCTTGTCTGTCCATATCATGCAGTTCCACAGGCAAGATGTATGTCTCAAAGCTAGAAGGATAATCTGCCATGATCTGGGCTGCATCCATGGCTGTAGCCTCGGCTATTTTTCCGGCCATCAAGGCCAGAACCTGACGTTGAAAGCTATCAAGCTTATATGCCTCGATTTTTGGCTCACTGACACGATACATGATCGCCAAAATACCCACGAACAGGATTACCATTATCAACATGAAAATGATCGGGAAAAGGAAACTGTCCTTCATTTTACGCCTGCCTTTTCAAGACCATACTCAATAAGCGGCATAAAGGCGTTGGTAAGCAGCAAAGCAAACATAAAGCCCTCTGCAAATAGGGAGTAACGCCTGATATACACTGTTAGAAATCCGACTAATAAACCATAGATCCAGATTGCATACTTCCCCTTGGGGCTGGAGATGGGATCTGTAACCATATACACCACTCCAAACATGGCTCCACCGCTGACGAGGAAATAAAAAGGATTCACCGAAGGATTGAATATCCAGCTGAAAAGAAGTAGTGATAGGGCAGTGCCAAGCATGGATTGCCACTTTGCTGTTTTGGTAATGATGAGGTATATCCCCGCTAACAGGATCAGTAGGGCACTGGTCTCACCCGCTGAGCCGGATATAAAGCCCAGAAAGGCATCCTGGAAGCTATAAAGCGCTTCAGAACTACTGCGGTAGGAATTCAGGATTGTAGCTCCGGTTTGCATCCCGGATTCTGTGCTCCATTTGACGAATCCCCCCGGGAAATCCTTCAGCAGATAAGGCTTCAACCAGGATATCGTCATCTGATTCGGGAAGGATATATACACGAAGGTGCGGCCAAGAATGGCAGGATTGAAGATATTCGTACCAAAGCCCCCAAACACCATCTTGCCAAATGCGATGGATACTATTGCCGCTACTGCAGAGATCCATAATGGAATAGTGGGGGGGAGGCTGAGGGAAACCAGCGATGCCGTTACAAAGGCTGCCATCGACACTTTGCCACCCTTCTTTTTATAGATAAAAAGATACTCAGTATAATAGGCAGCAATATTGGCAATGGCTACCACTGCAAGTACCCGTAAGCCAAATAAATAGATCGAGAACAGCAACACGGGAATCAAAGCGTATAACACCCGATTCATCATCTGCTGCTTAAGTATTCTCTCAAACATAGCAGTAATCCTTCACATTCATTGTGAACAATATAATGAAGTATGGGGGTATTTGTCAATCAGAAAGTTACTGAAGGCAGATAATTAAGCCAAATAAGTGTAAGAAGTTCATTATTTCTGCTTGTTAACCACTCGTTATTGTCACGCAAACTTATATTGATTGGGCACTTAACAATTGAGTCAGAAATTATCACCAATTTATACATGACCTCCGTAGATTATGCAAACTCAATTAAACACATTGTAAAGCACTCTTCCCAAGAGAAGGATCAGGGCCAGGATAAACACTTGCTTGATAAGTTTATTACCTCTCAGGATTACCATTTTGGAGCCAATCAGATTTCCCGCTATCCCGCATAACGCTGCTGGTATGGCAATTGGGTAGTATATCTTCCCCGCAACAGCAAAGGTAAGCAAAGCGGCTACGTTGGATGCCAGATTCACCACCTTGGTATTACCATTTGCTCGGGTGAATTGATAATGCAGCAAAGCAGAGTATATCAGGATCAGGAAGGTGCCTGTTCCAGGTCCGAAAAAGCCATCATAAAATCCAACCACCAGGCCTGCCAATGCCCCCAGACTCAAGCGATAACCCAACTTCAGGAGGTGGGCTTTATCACTGAAGCCCATTTTCTTGCTTAGCAGCGTGATGATCGTGATCGAGGGAATCAGTATAATCAACAAGTAGTTCAAAAACTTCGCCGAGAGCAGCAAGGCAGTGCTGGCTCCCAGCCAGGATCCCAAAAGAGCCATTGCGGCACTGATCAAAGCCACCGGGACGTCGATCATTCCCGCCTTGAAGTATCTGGCTGTGGAAAATATGGTACCAGAACAAGAAGAGAATTTATTCGTTCCCAAAGCAATGTGTGGAGGAATGCCCACGCTCCAGTAGGCTGGCAGAGATATCAATCCCCCTCCTCCGGCTATGGCATCAATGAATCCTGCCATAAATATGAATGGCAATACGATTGCATAGTCCCAAACGCTTAGATTGATCAGCATTTACAATTCCGCCTTAAATTCCAGTTTCAGGTTATGAGTGTCTTTTGTATGAGGGTATTTGGTAAATCTATATTCCAGGCTGAAAGTGCTAATGCTGTTCACCCTGTAGATCATTGATAGCTGCCCATCGCTTACCACACCCTCTCTTTTTTGGGGGAGGAAGCTAAGGAAATCAGTTCCTTTTCTATCATTATAGCCAAGACTTATACTTCCGGAAACCCGGTATTTTTGCAGCAGAACACTTCGCAGGGAAGGTGATATGCTCACTGATTGCAAACGATAGTCCTGATCTCCGGCATTCTGTTTCTTCCCTTTCTCCTGGCTAATGCTTAGCTCAATCTGAGCCGTGCTTGAGCTTGTGAATTTCTTCTCTATGCTGTTTATCAGAGTTTGGCGGCTGATTCTGGAATCATAGCGGCTTTCTTCGGTTTCTTCAGAAATCAGTTCAAGTCGGTTGTTTACTCCCGCAAAGCCTTTCATATCCAGCTTCATGCCCAGGATGCGCTCATGGCTCTTATGGGTGTCCTGATATCTTTGATCCAGATCCCGGTTTATCTCCCAGTTCAGATTTGCGATCATTCTGCTTTTGTAAAGGTCAAACCAGAAATTATGCAAATAGCTCTGCCTGGCATAGATGGTGCTTTCCGAGTTGAAACTATGCTCTGGTAAAAAGAAAATATTACCCAGATCGGGTTGCTTGTCAAGTTGCTCGGTCCCGTTGAGAGTGAGATCACTTTGAACCTTTTGCCATATGGTGTTTGGCCAGTATAGGGCTGGTTTGAGATAGATGCTGCTAAGGGCAGTGATCTCTGTTGATAAGGTTCCCTTGGTGGAGGTGATATATTCATAGTTATAATCCCCCCCATCAACCATCACTCCAGTACTGTCATATACACCAAGCCCGTGTCCCACATACACCAAATCCCGTATCTTGGGGAAAAACTCAGTCTGATTGAGTTGATAGTTGTTGAACAAGCTAATGGCACTATTCAGAAATCTGTGAGAACTCCGAAGCTGAAGTAGATCATAGGAGCTTTTGGGATTTTCGATTGAATGGGGATTATTTAGTTCGCGATGGTTGAAATCCAGATCCATACTATGGTTGCTGAAGTTGCTGCTATGCTTGATCTGGTAAGTGTCGGAGCTATTCACTTCAATCCAGTGGCCAGTCCTGAGGCTGGATTTATCCCTGATAAAGGTCAGCTCGGTGAAATAGTTATCAGCACTCAGCCCAATTGAGGGTTGCATCTTGTAATACTGAGTATCAAGATCATGTTTGTTTTCCATTTGATTGAGCAGTCCCAGCATTTTCAGGTTGAGTACCTTGTAGACCCAAAGCAGTTCAAGATTGTGATATTGCAACAAACTTGCCTGGTCACCATCTTGTTCAGAGATCGTACTCTGCCAGAAGCTTGCGGGTAAAAGCCAGTATGCCTCAGTTCGGGAGTTCCAGCGAATAGCCTTTTGAGAATATTGCTCTGCCAGCTTGCGCCATCTCAGCAGTACTTGTGGCTGCCACACACTCGATTTGTAAGCCAATGATAGATCAATAGTGCTCTGAGCCAGGGAATCTGCTTGAATCAAGGTGGCAAAATCATGTTCGGGAGATCCTTCGGAACTGAAGCGATAGGTATCATCCAAACGGTGTTCGCCAAAAAGCTGCAATGTCAGCGGAATCTCGGGATCATCAAGCCCCAGATATGCAGAAATGATTCCTCCACTGTTATCATTATCATCCAGTTTCGACCACGTGTTCTGGTCATTATGACTGTAGATTGCATCCACACCACTATTCCAGCCTCCATACTCCCAAGCCAGACCCACCTCAAGATTGCTCCTCTGAACCGGTGCTACCAGGCGTTTGATGGCCAGATGTGTGCCCATCCCTTCACCCACAAAACGGTATTTCCCGATGGAGTATTCAAGATATTCACCATTTCCAGAGCCCACATAACTGAAAATGATGTTATAATCTGCCAAAGAATCCCCATAGGCATACTCATAATAGATTTCTCCATCGGGAGTGCTGAGTTGAATATAGCTCCCCTCGCCTGGATTGCTTGGGATGATACCGGAGCCAAAGACTTCATTGTCCCCTGCTGCTCTCAGGCTATCCAGATCAGCTTCACTAAGGCTATACAGCAGCCCCTGGTCTTTGGTGTCCTTTTGAAATATGAAATGATGGCTTAGCTTCAGATGCTCATTAACCGGGATCTGGCTGCTGCTGAAATAGCTGGACTGTGGGAAGTTTTCTTCGGAATACTGAAAGCTTGCGTTGATGATATTGCTGGAACTTACCAGGATGCGAAACATCACAGATCCTTCGGAATAATCAATCGCATAATCCTCTCCTCGGTGCAGCAAAGTGCCATCAAGATAGATCTCTTCGCTGCCTGCCACAATGATGAAGCTGCGTTGATTGTCGTTGGCAACCAGATAATAGGGTCCTTGTTTGCCATCGATTATCGGGATCGTATAGCTTGCCCGTTTTCCACTGCCCGCGCTGTAGGCTAGTTGTGCCTGGGCATTAGCGAAATAGCGCAGGGCAATCCCCTCAAGCTTGGTTCTATAGCTAAGATAGCGGCTGTTTTCAAAGGTAAAATCCAGATCACCCATGCCCACTTCCCACTTGGGAGCAGATACTCTGATAAACACCTGATCCAGGCTGGATAGTTCTTTGGAATCACCTTCCGGACTTAGCTTGCTCTGACTATCAGAAAGCTGGGCTTCGATCTCAATGTTTTTGCTCAGCTCACCGGAGAGATTCACATACAGGGATTGCAAAAGGTCTGTTTCGCCGGTTTCAGAAAGACTCAGGGCAAATGTTTTGCTACCGTTGATCTGCAATTTGCTGCCACTCATCAGCGGATTGGATTTGGCCAGCGTGATCCTGCTACTATCTGTATAGCTGAAACTCTCATATCGAAAGACAGGTGCTTTAAGCTCTGGTGGCAAAACCAGGTAAGTGATCCGCAGAGTAGCGCTATTGGGAAGTCTCAAAAGACTTAATGTGCCACTTTTGTAATTCATCTTGTAATCAATATCTGGCAGCAGAGCAAGACTATCAGCTCTGATACTTTCACTATGAACGATTATGTCCGTCTGGCTTAATTGATACTGCATTTGCCCTGGCACCAGCCTGATATCTTCATCAAAGATCAAACTTGCTGCATGCACACCAACGCTCATCAGAGCAACAAGGATGCAAAGCCAGAGGCATTTTAGCATTACAGTTGATGGATAACGTAAGTAACTACACCCCAAATCACGAAGTCTGTATCTTCATCGATTGGAATGGGTGCATATTCATCATTTTCCGGAATCAAACAGGGGTGATTGTTTTCCAGCAGATAGCGTTTAAGGGTTAGCTCTCCATCTACAATGGCCACGATGATATTGTTTGATCTGGCTTCCAATGCGCGGTCAACAATCAATAGGTCCCCGGGACTTATCCCTGCATTTTTCATCGAGTAACCATCTGCATGCATAAAGAATGTTGCCGAAGGGTGTCGAACAAGATGTTCATTCAAATCCAGCAGCCCTTCGATATAGTCCTGAGCTGGAGAAGGAAATCCTGCGGGGACATGGGCACCAATCAGAGGGCGCTTCAGCTTTTTGATGGAGCTGAATTTATAAATATCCCGGATTGAGCCATCGGTCTTGTAGATCTTGTGCTTCATAAAAAAGGGGCGGACAGTTTGCTCTGCCCGCCATAATATCTTTTACTCTTTATTTTGGCAAACTCTTGAGAATACCCTGAACCTGGGCACCATAAGTGCTGTCATTTTGGATTCGTTCAAGATCAGCGCGGGCTGAAGCATAGTTCTTTTGCTGTAAATAGGCAACTCCGCGTAGCATACGGGCAGCCGCATTGTTTGCATCAGAACTCAATACTATTGTGCTATAGGTGATTACTTTGGCATAGTTCTTGGCTCCATTAAAATGGCTGGCCAGAGAAAGTGCGGTATTGGCATCACGATCAATAGCTACTGATTTTTCAAGGAACTCTGCCATCTTTGCGGAATTCCCCAACTGCATGAAGTTCTGACCAATTTGTTTGTAAACCAAGGCCAGGGTCGACTGCTCAGGATTGGTTGCTACCAATTTTTCCAAATAGGTATTGGCTTTGGCCCATTGATTGCTGGAGCGGAAGAAATTACCCAGTCTGGCATACATATCGGCATCTTCACGTAAAGCGAGAGCTTTCATATAAGCACTTTCAGCTTCAGTGAAGTTACGTTTTGCGGCATAGTTTTCCGCAAGCATGATATAGGCTGCTGCACTATTGGCTACGTCTGCATAAGCACTCAGAGCTTCAAAAGCGCGAACATCATCCTTCAGATCATCACTGAGAACGTGGAACTTGGCATTCAGGATTCCCTCATTGTTGGGTTCAACCTTCAGAATCTCGTCATAGTATCGCACCGTTTGTTCAAACATGCCGGCTTTTTGAGTGACGATCGCCATATTATTGTATGTTCCCAATACATCACTGTCCAAAGCAGCCTGGCTGACTACCACCGGACTGTGGTTCTGATAGATTTCCAAGGCTGCCTGATAGTGTTGCAGAGCATCTTCATAAAGAGTCATTTCCATATTGTCATAGGCAAGGTCAGCATGACTTTTGGCAATGTTCAGCTTCATGATTTCCATGTTATACGCTATCGAATCTGCTTCTGAGGCAGTAGGAGCGGCCTCATTGAAGAGATCCCAGGCACTTTGAAAAGCAACGATGGCTTGATCATACATTTTGTCCTGATAGAGATCATTACCCTCTGTCGCAGCTTCTCTGGCCAAAGCCAAAGGATTACGTACGGGCTCGGGTTCAACGATTTCCACCTGTTTGTTTGAGGAGCAAGCAGCAATGGCTATCAAAACCATAAGTGCTATGAGAGCGAAATATCTTGCTTTCAGCATTAAATCCTCCATTTCTTTTTCTGTTTACACGCTGTTGATGAGAGCAATTCTGTCAACTGAAAAAAGCTATACCACTGCAAAGTCCAATCTTTTGTGCATGAAGAGTGTAAAAATAACGACACTTGCTAACAGTATGATATAAAAGCGTTAAGACTTGTGTTCTGTACATCCCTTTTCTAAGACATGGCAAAAAAGATCGATATTACGTGATTTTTTGGTTGACAGAAAATCTAAGTGTGCATTTTAATAACGCCTGAATATCTCGAACGCTTATCGAAACTACAACAGGAGGTAAAATGAGCAGAGATGAATTAGTAAAAAAGATCGCGTCCGACGCCGGCATTTCCCAAAAAGTTGCCGGTCTTGCTCTCGCTGCAGTGCTTGATGGCATTACCATGACCCTTAAGCAAGGCGGAAAGGTTTCCTTGGTTGGTTTTGGCTCCTTCAGCGTTGCGCATCGCAAAAAACGCAATGGAATCAACCCCAAAACCAAAGCTCCTTTGAAAATCCCGGCACGTAAAGTTCCTGTTTTCAAAGCTGGCAAAAAACTCAAAGACGCTGTCAAAAAATAAGCTAATTATTTGTTTTGACATCCAGAAGGCAGAGCTCAGCTCTGCCTTCTCTACTATAGGCCATATACCAGATTTCCCTAAATATCAATTCTATACTTTCTTCCCCATTATCTGCCGTCACGATGCGGTTACAATGCCGTTACTTTTGTAACCACAAGGTAACGGCATCGTGACGGTAACCAATGGGGAAGCCGTATCGTAGCTTTCCGAAGCTACGTGTCACTAAATCGGAGGATCGGAATCCTCCTCAAGGGAAGTCGTATCGTAGCTTTCCGAAGCTACGTGTCACTAAATCGGAGGAACGGAATCCTTCGCTACGGAAGCCGTATCGTAGCTTTCCGAAGCTACGGAAAAATGAAACGCCAAGTACCCAAAGCCCCAAGGGCACAGGCTGTTGACAAAGCCCGGGAAAGCCCTGTCTGGGGCGACATATCATGGCGAGGGTGTGTAGTGTAGCGAAACCCCTCGTGGTGTTTACCACAACACGGAAAAACCTTTAATGGACGCCACAGAACCCATGGGCGACACTTAAGCCCATCAAGAGGGCACACAACCAGCCAGGCAGAACGGGATTGATTAGCTTCCAACCCTGCGGAGTTTATAAAGGAGGACGCCTTTGACATCCCACGGATCATTATCATTGTAAGTGATGGAATAGATTTCCAGGTTATGATCCGAATTATCATAGATATAAAATGAATGGCCGCTCTTACTGCAATAGTCGCCAATACATAACTGGTCAAACAGGGACAAAAAACAGTCCAGTATTACTTCATAAGGCATGTCGTTTTTCTTGCCAGCAAAGTCAATCTTGTTAAAATTGTTCAATCCATGAACCGTTCCCTCGGGACTAAAAACCAGTTTGTTCTCCGGAGCATCAACATCACTGTAGGTACCAGCCAGAATAAGCTCGTTGATGTACCCAGTAAAATTGTCTAGCCTAACAAATTCTTTGGATTCTTCTGCATATTCTATATCGGGATCGGGAAAATATAGTGTATTCTTCTTGTCCGTAGCTAATCTCATATTGGAAAACACCAGCGAATCGTTGCGCACCAGTTCGATAATTCCACCATCGCCACAATGAAAATCTGAACCTTTCCAGCCAAGCTCATTTGGATTTGTGTCCAATCTTTCTATGGTAAACTCACCTAAGTTTCTCAATTTGTCCGAAGCTTTGAGGGGAGATCGCGTGGCAATCAGTTCATCCAGATATTCCTTGTTGATCCATTGTCCTACCATCAGTTCACAGAGAGAGTCTCTTGCCGCTGGTGAATACCACTTATTATCGCCACTGGATGTTTGCGTATCATTCCTTGATTTACCATTGCATCCGATGATTACAAACAAGGTTGTGGTTAGAACAATATAGATGCTTACCTGCCAGATAGTTACAGTGATTTTGTGCATAAACTCCAGTCTCCTCTTGGATTGCATTAAGTATATCGGTCAAGCTCACGCAGAGATCATATTTGTCAATATAAACCTGCAGAAGGTTTGCCTTTATGAAGCTTACTTTGTAAGTCCATGAATCGTGTTCACTCTCCTGACTAAAGATTTTTCTTTACAAGATTTTGGATTCAAGGAAAGATGAATCAGAGCTTGAAATCCAATCGAATGAAGCTTGGTGGATGAAAACATGCTTCGAGGTAGTATCACTTCGAAGATCAATTTGAACCAACAACCATACATAACACAGAGAGGAGTTACTGCAATGAAAGGAAGATTGCTTTTAGCACTACAGGTAGCCATTCTGCTGATGTGGGCATTTCCTGGCTTTACCCAAACCCTGGAATATGGTTTTGCATCAGAAATGGGTACATACACCCCGATTACAGGTGGTCTGCAATTAGGTGCTGACAACACCGATGACCAACGCTTTGTGGATCCCGCAACCCCGTTAGGAGGCACAGTTACATCAGGCCCGGGGTTACCCATAGGCTTTAACTTTGTATTCAATGGTGCCACTTTTGACCGTCTGGCGATTAATGCCAACGGTTGGATTTCACTGGGGCAATCCGCCCTCACACCTTCGGTGAATATTACATCAAGCTCTTCTTATCTGCCAATCTCCAGCACCTCAGTGATCGATCCGGCCGTGCTTTACAACCGGGTAGTGGCTTTGGCGCGCGATCTGCAGGCTCAAGCCGGAGCTGCAATCCGCGTGGAAACGATTGGCGCAGCGCCCAACCGCATCTGCGTTGTGCAATGGGAAAACTTTAAGAAGTATGGCACCAGCGGAACTGGTGACAATCTCAATTTCCAGATTCAACTTCACGAAACCACAAACAATGTGAAGATCGTTTATGGCGCTTTTGTAGCCAATGCAACTGCAGGCAATATGCAGGTGGGCTTGCGTGGCCCTGATGCCACCGATTTCAATGCCCGTCAAGGTACGGGTCCCTGGACCGAAACCACCGCTGCTTCTGCCAACAATCAATATGTGGTGATGAATGATGTGAACTTCCCTCCCAATGGGCTCACTTTCTCTTTCAATTATCCAGTGGCGGACAGTGCTCCAAATCCAGCGAACCTGGTTTCTCCAACCGATGGAGCCACCCTGGTATCTCCCTTTACAAGCCTCAACTGGTTGTCCGGTGGTGGTTTGCCAGATGGATTCAGATTGAACTTTGGCACAAACAACCCTCCCACCAACATTGTGCAAAACCTTGATCTGGGTGCATCCAACAGCTACACTCCTGATCCGGAACTTGCAATCTCCACTACCTACTACTGGCAGGTTGTGCCCTATAACACCTTTGGTAACGCCACAAACTGCCCGGTATGGAGTTTCACCACTCATGGTGATGCAACAGTGGACGAACTTCCATATACTCAAAACTGGGATTCCGTTACTGATCCAGAGTTGCCCTTTGATTGGACTGCGATCGTACAAAGCACGAATACTGCGGCTTTGGTAGCTACCAGTACCACCACACCCCATAGCGCTCCCAATAATCTAAGGCTGTATAACTCTTCAGATACTGCGGCCACATTGATGTTGGTAGCTCCGGAAATCTCCCAGGCAATTCCGATAAGTACAGTTCGAGTAAAAGCCTGGCTGCGATCTACTTCCACATCCAACACCATGGATATCGGGGTGATGACCAATCCCACCGATCCCAGCACTTTTGAATCTGTTCAAACAATCAGTTTTGCCAATACTACTTACAGTGAATACAGCATTCCGCTGAGTTCCTATACGGGAACTGGACGCTTCATTGCCTTCAAGCATGGAATGAATGGATCATCACGTAATCTCTATGTTGATGATGTGACCTTTGAAGCGATTGCACCTAATGATCTTGCCGCATTAGCATTGGCTGGGAACACCACACCCAGCGTTGGATCGCCAACCGTTTATACTGTGAGTGTGCTGAATAATGGTACTGCTACGCAGAATGCTTACAGCGTTAAACTGATGAGTACAACCGGTGCTGAGCTTGCCTCAGTGGCAGGCCCCAGCATTACTGCAGGAGAAACGATCGGTGTCCAAATCCCCTGGACTCCTACAGTTGAAGGCTCTCAGAGCATTTATGGAAAAGTGGTGCTTGCCGGAGATGTGAACTCCATCAATGATGAAAGCCCCATTTTCAATATCACAGTGCAGCCAGAAGGGGTGTTTAGTGTCACAATCGGCGAAGGAAACCTGGCAGAGGGTATTCCTTATGAGTTCTTTTACAAAAACTCCTTATTCCAATGCCTGTATTACTCTACTGAAATAGGTATGTTTGGGAACATCACTGCGGTCAATTTCTATAACAACTTTGTAACTGATCTGGTGGCTACTCCGATTAAACTGTGGTTAGGAACCACTATGGAAGAAGATCTCAGTGTTAGCTGGATTGATCCCACAACCCTCACTCTGGTCTATGATGGCACGATGAACTTCCCCACTGGAACTAATACAATTACGATACCTCTGCAAGCTCCATTCTCCTATACAGGCGGGAACCTGGTATTGTACGCAAACCGTCCCATGGACACCCAATATTACAGCAGTTCTGATAACTTTGAAGCTCAGACGTTGGGAACCAATCGTGCCCGCAAACTTGTCAGCGATAGCACTACCTATGATCCAATGGCACCCTCAGCTGCGGGAACATTGTCGGGCACATTCCCCAAAGCCACCTTTATGATGACCCCCCTGAGTCCCAATCCCATCTTTGCAGTTAATCCCCCTGAAAAGGATTTCGGTTTGGTAATTCTGGGAGAAAGCCCTCAGCAAACCTTCAATATTGCTAATGCCGGAGGCGGTACTCTGGGTGTGAATAGCATTTCCATCAGTGGAGACCCTGCCTTCACGCTCTCTGGATTGCCCACCCTTCCCCAAGCTCTGGTTACAGGTCAGACAACCTCATTCGAGGTTATCTATAGCCCCACCACAGCCGGAGAACACAGCGCAGTTGTGACAATTACAGATGATATCACCCGCCAGACACATACAGTGCAGCTTGATGGAGAAGGCTTTGATGCCACGATTACCACCCTGCCGGCTACGGAAAACTGGGATGGAGCTGTGGTACCCAACTTCCCCTTGGGATGGAGCATTATTCATAATTCAACTGCTACCAGCTCTTATCTGAGAACAAGCACCAGCTCTCCTTTCAGCGCTCCCAACTGCGTTCAAATGGCAAACTCTACCGATGCCAACGCTCAGTTGTATCTGATCTCACCTCCGATTGACAATGCAATCCCAATGAACACTCTGCGTGTGAGACTGATGGCAAAGGGCGGAACGAACTATGTTCTGCAGATCGGTACGATGAGCAATTCTGCTGATCCCACAACCTTCGCACAGGCTGAAGAACTGAACGTTATCACAGGGTGGAACGAATATGTAGTGAATCTTAGCAACCATACTGCAGCAGGACATTACATTGCTGTCCGGCACGGACTGGGTGCAACATCCCGTACGTTGTGGTTGGATGATGTTACTCTGGAACTAATCTCACCCAATGATTTGGCTGCGATGTCCGTCACGGGGAATCCAACCCCCAGTGTAGGTGCTGGTACTAATTATGAGGTGACGGTTTACAACAACGGAACCGCAACTCAAACTGATTATCAGGTTCAGATCGTCAATGCCGAAGGAACAGTCCTGGCTTCTGCTGCTGGAGCCAGCATAGCACCTGATGAATCTCTGAGTACTTCTCTGACTGTGACTCCCACTGTTGAAGGTCCGATGGCCTTACACGGCAAAGTTGTACTGACAGGCGATGTAAACCCGGTCAATGATCTCAGTCCTGCCCTGAACATCGTGGTTATGCCTGAAGACATTGTGATGATTACAGTCGGTACAGGTGACCAATTACAGGGAGTTCCCTGGGATTTCTATTACAAAAACAGCATCCATGAGACTATCTATCTGCAATCCGAACTGGGTATTTATGGTTTGATAAACTCGCTGACTTTCTACAACAACTTCACCACTAATCTTGAGAACACACCCATCAAGATTTGGCTGGGAACCACTGATCTGGCTGACCTTAGTGGGGGCTGGATTCTGCCTGCTCAGATGACTCTGGTCTATGATGGTACAATCAATCTGCCCAGTGGTCAAAATAGCATCGTAGTTCCCCTGCAAAACCCGTTCAACTATTTCAGCGGCAACCTGGTGATGATGGCAAATCGTCCCATGGATACCCAGTACTATAACAGTGCTGATGATTTCCTGGGTCAAACAGTGGGGACAAACAGATCCCGGAAACTTCAAAGTGACAGCACTGTATATGATCCCCTCAATCCCTCTGCTGCTGGGACTCTATCAGGAATCTTTGCCAAGACCTCTTTTGGATTCATTTTGGACGGCATCGGTTCCCTTTCTGGTACTGTAACTTCCGGTGGTACTCCTCTGGAAGGCGTGGAAATCCAGATTTCAGATTCCATTCTTAATACCACAACCTCTGTCACTGGTCAATACAGCTTCCCCTACCTGCTGGAAGGCGCTTATAACCTCACTGCTCACAAGGTTGGGTATGAGGATCAAACTCTCCCCTTCACCATTGTGGAAGATGAGGAAACCATAATTAATATCAATATGATCGTTTCCTCTACTGTAGCTGTCACTGGCACCATTGTGGGCAGCGATAACCCTGGAGTTGGACTGGATGAAGCTGTGATCAACCTCTCTGGTGTATTGGATTACAGCGCAACCACAAATGCTCTGGGGCAGTTTACCATCCCCGATGTTCTGTCTGGAAATACCTATAACTATTCCATCATGCGCGCAGGCTATCAAAATGAAAGCGGAACCATCGTGGTGGCTTCAACAGCCTACGATATGGGAACGATCACTCTTAGTGAGCTAACTCTGCCTCCAGTGGGAGTTCAAGCTGTTCTGAACACTGCCGAAACCGCTGTCAATATCACCTGGCGTGCTCCGGGCCAACCAGGAACAGGTCTGATCTTTGATTTTGAGGGCACCGATGGGGGATGGGAAGCCAGCTCAAACTGGACTGAACCCCTGGGAGACTGGGAACACACATCTGCCTATGATGTGGCAAACTGGGCTCCTACCTATACCGGAACCAGCATTGTTCCTCCTCCTCTGGCTCATTCCGGAACCGGCATGTGGGGTACCAAAATCAATACCAACTACACCAATTCCGGTGGCTTCAACTACCTGACTAAAACCTTCAACTTTGGTGGCCTGACCAATACTCATATGCGCTTCTGGAGCTGGGAGAATGTGTTTGGTAACTTCGACTATGCTCAAGTGAGTGTAAATGGAACCCTGGTTTGGGGACCTTCATGGGATTATAGCGGAACTCAATGGCAAGAACGCATCATTGACCTTTCTGCTTATGATGGCTTGCCTGAAGTTGAAATCCAGTTCCAGATGTATGCATCTACTGTGGTGAACTATGCCGGATGGTACATCGATGATGTGGAAATTGCTTCCGGTGATTTCACTGTGCGCACCTCAGACAATCCTATCATGCCTGTGGCATTCAAAGGCCTATCTGAGATTGAAGCTGCTCAGCTTGCCGAACGTCTCGCAGCATTGCGTCCTGCTTCCAATCGCAGCACTGTGTTCAGCGCTCAAACTCAGAGTCGCGTCCCGGTTGGATATCACGTCTTCAAACTCATGCAGGGTCAGGAAACCCAGCAGAATCTCTGGACTCAACTTACCACAACAGCCATTACTGACACTGCCTTCACCGCTCCGGGATGGAATGATCTGCCCAATGGTGAACACAAGTGGGCAGTAAAGACCGTTTATACAAACGATGTGATCTCCAATCCGGCAATATCCAATATGCTGCGTAAATGGCCAAATGATCTTTCTGCGCTCTCAATTAGTGGAAATACCACTCCGACGGTATCCTCTCCCTCAGAATATACTGTTAGGATCAAGAATACGGGTACTTCTGCTCAAGCCGCAGGCTCATACACCGTCAAGATCTTCAGCGACACCAATGAATTGGCATCGGTTTCGGGGCCTGCTATCGCTGTGAACGAGGAAGTAAACGTAGCCGTGACCTGGACTCCTATGGCCGAAGGCACACAACAGATTCATGGTAAGGTTGTGCTCCCAGGAGATTTGACTCCTGATAATGACACAACTGATACCATTACTGTACTGGTGATGCCCGTTGGTCAATTTGGCTATACGGTTGGTATTGGTGACGAACTTGCTCGCACACCAATCGACATGTATTACAAGGGCTCACTTTTCCAAGGATTGTATTTTAACCCTGAATTGGGCAACTTCATGGGCTTCCTCAACGCAATTCAATTCTACAACAACTTCGTTACAGATCTTCCCAATATGCCCACCAAGATTTGGATTACTACTACCACCCTGGATGATCTGAGTGAAAACTGGGTGCCTGTGGACTCTACACACACACTGGTGTTTGATGGAACTGTGAACTATCCTACTGGTGAAAACACCATTACCATCCCATTTATCGAACCATATATGTATCTGAATGGTCAGAACCTATTAGTTACAGTGCTCCGTCCTCTAGATACTCAGTATTATAGTTCAAACGACAGGTTCAAAGCTCAGACTATTGGTACCAACCGTGCCAGAAAGATCCAAAGCGACAGCACGGTCTATGATCCAGCCGTTCCCCCTGCGCCCACAACCTCTCAACTCACAGGTCAGTTCCCCATGACTACCTTCCTTGGTATTCCCGGTGGAGTGGGACACCTGTCTGGTCTTGTAACCGGAATCGGGAATCAGCCATTGGCAGACGTCCTTGTCCATATCGATGATACCGGATATCAAGCCATGACCGATCAAGCAGGTGAATATCAGATTCAATACATCCTGCCTGGTAACTACACGGTCACCTTCAGCACATACGGTTACATCACTCAAACACTGAACGTAACTATCGTGGAAGATGAAACCGCCACCCTGAATGCCAATATAGCTCCTATGCCTACTGTAAACGTAACTGGAACCGTTCTGGCTTCCGATACTGGTGGTGCACTGGCTGGGGCTGCGATCAACCTTGAAGGTTATGCAGATTATACTACTAATACCAATGCCACGGGTGTCTTCACTATTGCTGGTGTTTATGCCAATCAGAGTTATAGTTACCAGATCATGGCTGCCGGATACACCAGTCAATCCGGAACCCTTGATGTGGGTGCAACAAACCTGAATATGGGTAACATTACTCTAAACGAGATTGCCTATGCTCCTCATGGGGTGACAGCAGAGCTGAATGATACCTATACAAATGTCAATGTTAGCTGGCTGGTGCCTGATCCAACCGCGATTGAGATCACTCAAAGCTTTGAAGACGCAATCTTCCCTCCCGAAGATTGGGGACAGGTGATTACCAACAGCGGCGCTGCAGGTACGAATGGTGTATATCCAACCTTCAGCAGATTGGGTACTATCACCAATACTCCTACAAACATCATACCATCGCATGGCAGTTTTCAAACTGGCTTGTGGTGGAGCTATGAGCACCAGGACGAATGGTTGCTTAGTCCTTCCTTCGTCTGTCCGCCCGATGCATATATGACCTTTGATAGTTATGTATTCCTCGGCTCCGAGAATAACGATCACTACTATGTGAAGGTTTCCACAAATAACGGTGATAGCTGGACAGTCCTTTGGGATGCTACTACGCAAACCGGGGGATGGAACTACTATGATTCACCGTTTACCATCGATCTCAGCGCATACAGCGGCTTGAGTATCATTCTGGCCTTCAATGCTGAGGATCCGCCATCCAATGATGGTTTGTGGTACACCTGGTTTATGGATAATATCTACATCGGCAATGTCATCACGGCAGTTACTTTCAATGCTCCCAGCCCAGTTAGAATTAATAAGTCAATGATCTCGCACCGTCCTGTGGATGCCAATATTGCCCGTGATGGATCAAGACCCAATATGGAAAATCCTCGCTCCATTACATTGCGCAACACCCGTGCCAACGATCGCTTACTCACAGGTTACAATGTATATCGTTTGATCTCCGGTCAGGAAAACAACGAAGCAAGTTGGGTCCAGGTCAACGATGAACTCGTCACCACCACAAGCATCACTGATGAAGCCTGGGAAGGTTTGGCAAATGGTACTTACCGTTGGGGCGTCAAAGCCATCTATACCGCGGGAGTTGCCAGTGGGCCTGCGTTCTCCAATCCTCTTGTCAAAGAAAATCAGTTTGGCACCATCGTGGGATTTGTTCGCCGTACCAACAACCAGGGTATAGCCAATGCTACCGTTACAGCAGGTGAATACAGCGCAACTACAAATAATGCTGGGGCATATTCCCTCATTCTGCCGATTGGCATCTATGATGTCACCGCCAGCGCAACGGGATTTGATCCCAGAACGATGGAAGATGTGGTGGTTTCACCAAACCAGAATACCACACTGAACATCATCCTTGAACCTACCTCAAATGAAGATGAGCTCAGTCACGTTACTGCTACTGCGCTCAGAGGCAACATGCCAAATCCCTTCAATCCTGAAACAACCATCCGCTTTGACATCCTGGAGCCTTGTCAGGTGACTATCGATGTCTTTAATCTGAAAGGTCAGAAAGTAAGATCACTGCTTTCTGATATCAGGAATAATGGCCGTCACAGCGTGGTCTTCGATGCCAGGGATGATCGTGGCAACATGCTATCCAGTGGAGTCTATTTCTACCGCTTCACCGCAGGTCAATACACTTCCACAAAAAAGATGTTACTGATGGAATAAACCCTGAAAAATCAATAAGGAAAAGCCCCGGAGTTTCCGGGGCTTTTCATTGTTCTCAAACTCATAGATCCTGGTTCAATTGACGAAACAGGATGCGCACCCAATCTGAGGCTTCCTTGAAAGCGGATTTTGCTGCTCTGCCCTTAGCCAGCAGGCACATAAAGGCAGTTGCTAATGCACAACCAGTACCGTGTGAATATCGCCATGGTTCCCGTTCAAAACTATGGATGAATATCCCTTCCGGGCAGATGATAGCTTCCTGAGGCTGATTGCTTTGGGCATGCCCACCCTTGAGCAGAACAGAGTTGCCATGGGTCTCAAACCAGGCTTCTCCTGCCCTAAGGGCATCCTCAAAAGTGTCTATCCTGCTTCCAGAAAGCTCAGCGAGTTCATTCCAGTTTGGGCAAATATAATCTGCCAGGCCAGCCAAAGCCCGAAGCATGGGAATTGCATCTTTACTCACAAAGTGCATGCCCCGGCTTGCTTTGAGTACGGGATCCAGAATAACCTTGAATCTGTGTCTGCGTGCAAGAGCTTCCTGTAAGATCTCCATCTGAACCACATTGCCCAAAGCTCCAATCTTCAGATACTTCAGATCAGTGTGTTCCTGAATGTGATCAAGGTGAGTTTGAAAGACGCTGAGATCAATGGGGTAGATGGACTTAAGTTCGTACATATCCTGAAGACTCAAGGCGGCAACGCAGGTTTTCAACTGGAATCCCATCAGACTGGCTACCCGGATATCCT
>Ga0265294_10002034_pt1 | contig 26775 bp, 19 predicted proteins | sample MunlanPumphouse3_FD_192504 | JGI IMG/M metagenome (GOLD analysis project Ga0265294, IMG submission 192504) | Groundwater microbial communities from a municipal landfill in Southern Ontario, Canada - Pumphouse #3 | ecosystem: Environmental > Aquatic > Deep subsurface > Groundwater | place... | reverse complement strand
CTAACATTTTCTTAACCAGATTTAGCATTTCAAGACTGGTTTTTCGTTCTCCAAGTAGGAACTTAAGTTGGGAAAGTTCTTTCTTGGTAACTGCTATTTTATCCGGATTATCCAGATTCTCTAAAATCGTTCTAACGATGTTTACAGAATTACAATCTTTCTGGATTAATTCAGGTAAAAGGTCTTTGTCTAAGACAATATTGGGCAAGCCTATTCTTTTAATACGCACTAATTTACGACCTATAAGATAGGAAAGCGGAGCTGCTTTATAGCAAATAGTTAAAGGAGTGCCAATATATGCCGCTTCCAGAGTTGCTGTTCCCGAAGCGCTAACCAGATAATCTGCATACTTCATCATCTCATAACGATAGCCATCTATAATATGGATTCTGGATAAACCAGAGCTTTCACAAATACTCATAAAAAGTGAGTGGGAAACAGTTGAAGCTTTAGATATCAAAATCTCAAATCTATTCTTATCCAGCATTTTTGCTGCTTCCAGAAAGGTGGGAAGCATCATTTTAACTTCATTATCTCTACTACCAGGAAGAAAACCTAACCATTGTTTTTTTGCATTGATTCCATAGAAATGGGCAAAACTCTCTCTATCCAGCTCAAACTTTATCTCTTCAGCTATAGGATGTCCCACATAAGTTGCTGATATATTGTGCATTTCTAATAATTCTGGTTCAAAAGGTAAAATGCAGGCAATATGACGAACATTTTCTTTCAATTTATAGACCCGTTTATGTTTCCAAGCCCAAAACTGAGGACATATATAGTATAAAACAGGGATACCCAGGTCATCTGCCATTTTTGCTATCCTGAGATTGAATCCTGGATAATCAACTAATATAGCAAGATCAGGCTTTTCTTCCTGAAAAAATCTTTTTAACTGACGTTCTACCTTCCAGAAAAAACCCAGATGTCCAGCTACTTCTACAAATCCCATAACATTAAAGGAAGCAAAAGGGAAAAGTGGTAATAAACCTTCTGTTTGCATAAGAGGTCCACCTATTCCTATATGCCGGACACCTGGGATGCCAGAATTGAGACTTTTCATCACAATGCTGGAATGAATATCAGCAGAATTTTCTCCAGCAAGCCAAAATATGGTGTAAGAATCTTTAGTTAATTTACTCATAGCTAAAAAATAGTGGTCCCTAAAAGAGTGAGAGAAGTTACAATGACAGCAGCTAGTAATACCCCAATAAATATGCATAATAACGATTTGACAAAGGGAATACCAAATATTTTAGCGGCTAAAGAACCTGTCCATCCTCCGGTCATCGGAAGTGGTATACCTACAAAAATGGTTAAACCAATAGCTTCATATCTTTCTACTACTTTCCCTTTCTTACGCGTTCTATGGTATATCCAGTCGGAAAATTTCTTACCCCAGGGAAAGTGAGAAATCATCTTGAGCACCCATTCTAAAAAAAGCAGTAAAAAAGGAATAGGCAACATATTGCCCAGAATAGATAAAGCAACAGCTTGTTGCCAGGGCATTCCTAAGACGGCAATTGCCACGGGAATAGAACCTCGTAACTCAACTATGGGCAAAGCCGAAATTAATATCACTATTAGTGAGGGATTCCATCCTTTCGCTTTAAGGTTAGCTGCTGTTCTTTCCCCATAAGTTTCACCCAAAAGCATAGTTCCACAAACCAGAAACAGCATTAAAATAATCAATATCTTCGTTCTTGAACTCACCGTCTCTCCATTTTTTATTGCTTATTAAATCCATTTTTGACTTTATATTTTTTTGACAAGAGAAATCTATAAATAATAAGGAAGAACCCAATGAGAAATGTAAAAGTATCCTTTAATAATTCTAAAAAATATATAATAATCCTGTATTTTATGTAGTTTAAAGAAATAAATAAAGTCTGTTCTACTGATGATGAGCTTATGCCCAGCTTATGTCCAGCTTATGTCCAGCTTATGTCCAGCTTATGTCCGAAATCGGTCATAACTTTATTATAACCGGGATATCAGTTCTCTTTTAAGAATTAAGATATAAATATTCAAAATTATAACAATATTCGGAATAAGGGGAAATTCTATTTTGTTAATCCTTTTTGTTCCAAATAATTAAAAAAGGGTTTGACAATATATCTTATTAAAAAAGAGAGTTTTTAAAATAGGACTTTATTTATTGAGTTTATCTAAATCTTTGATAATCAAAGTAATGTAGAAATAGATGAGGAACAAATGAAAGAATATGAACTGAAAAAAATGCGTAATCTGCTTTTTATGGGTGCCAGCGGTGCTGGTAAAACCAGTCTGGCAGAACAAATCTTTTTCCTAACGCAAACGATTAACCGTCTAGGCAGGATTGATGAAGGTAATACGGTGATGGATTTTGATCCGGAGGAGATAATTAAGAAGATGTCTTTAGGATTATCTGTGGGATATGCTCATCATAAAGATTGCAAAATCAATATAATAGATGTTCCGGGTTCTCCTGATTTTATAGGAGAAACGATCGTAGCTATTCCAGCAGTAGAGAATGTGGTTATGGTGGTTAATGGCACAGCAGGATATGAAGTTGGCTTGGAATTAGCTATAGAACAGCTGGAAAATGAGAAAGCGGCAAAGATAGTTCTGGTTAATAGAATGGATAATGAACATGCAGATTTTCAGAAAACACTGGAAACCATCTATGATAATGCTGGATTCAATCCTATTCCCGTGCATATTCCCATTGGTAAAGAAAGCACCTTTGAAGGCGTAGTGGATGTAATTCGTCAGAAAGCACTTCTTCCCGATGGAGAAGGAGAAATTCCTGCGGATATGCAATCTATAGTGGCTGAATCACGGCAGAAATTGATGGAAGCTATAGCTGAAACGGATGAAGAATTATTAAATGAGTTTTTAGATAAGGGTGAACTTACCGAAGAACAAATGATTAAAGGTATGCGAAAAGCTCTTGCTAATGGCGAGATATGTGTAGCTTTTGCCTGTTCTGCACTGACAGGAGTGGGAGTTATGGCATTTTTAGATGCAGTAGAAAAGTATTTACCCTCTCCAGCAGATACCAATCCTATTCCCGTGATAAGAAAAGGTGAAGCGGAAGATTTTATAGCCTCTCCCGAAGGAGAACTTTTAGGCTATGTTTTCAAGCTCTATGCTGATCCCACAATGGGTGATTATGCCTATATTAGACTCTTTTCAGGTTCGTTAAGAACGGGTATGGAATTCTATATTCCTGAAAAAATGGCAAAAGAGCGTGCGGGTAATATTTATTATATGCTCGGCAAATCTCGTGATGATACGCAAGAACTTAGAGCAGGTGAGATTGGTGCTTTAGTTAAACTGAAAAATACCCGAGCTTTAAACACGATTATTTCTCAAGGTTCTAACCTATCTTTGAGAATGCCAGAATTGCCCACTCCCACTTACTGGCAAGCGATTACAGCATTAAATCAAAGTGATGAAGAAAAAATAAGTAATGCCTTGCAGAAAGTAATTGCTGAAGACCCTACTATTCGTTTTGAGATTAATAAAGAAACTCATGAGAATATCATTTCTGGTCTGGGAGAACAACAATTACAACTTGTTCTTCGCAAACTCAAGAATCGTTATAAAGTGGATGCTATGCTAAAAGCACCTCGGATTCCTTATAAAGAAACTATCACTACCAGTGGTGAAGCTCAATATCGCCATAAAAAACAGACCGGTGGAAGAGGACAATATGCTGAGGTTTATTTTCGGATAAAACCCCTTGAACGAGGAGAAGGTTTTAAGTTCATCAATTCCATTGTCGGTGGTGTTATTCCCTCCAATTTTATCCCCGCAATTGAAAAAGGTGTTTTGGAGACAATGGAAAAAGGCATCATTGCTGGTTACCCAGTGGTTGATGTCTCAGTTGAAGTTTATTATGGCAGCTATCATGAAGTGGATAGCTCAGAATTGGCTTTTAAAATTGCTGCTTCAATGTGCTTTAAAGAAGGGTTTAAGAAGTGTAAACCTATTCTGCTGGAGCCTATACACGAACTAACGGTTATCGTTCCAACTGAATATATGGGCGATGTTATGGGCGATATAAGCACTCGTCGGGGTAGAATAATGGGAATGGAACAGCACGGCAAAAAACAGCATCTTACGGTTCAGATGCCGGTAGCGGAAATGTATTCTTACTACCCTGCTTTGAAATCCTTAACTCAAGGTAGAGGACGTTTCACCCAAAAATTCTCGCATTATGAGAAAGTTCCCGAAGATATAACAGCCAAAGTTATATCTGCTTGGCAGGAAAACGAAAACTCATAACTGCCATAAAATTGAATACAAAATAAAGGGGAAAGCAAGAATTAGCCTTCCCCTTTTTTCTTTCTTGACAGTTTATAGCCTTAAAGACAATAAGGTTATGTATAAATTGATAATAAAGATATAAAGAGGTTTTTATGTCTGGACACAATAAATGGAGTTCCATAAAGCATAAAAAGGGATCAGCTGATGCGAAAAGAGGTCAGCTTTTTACTCGTTTAGTTAAAGAAATTATCCTAGCCACAAAAAATGGAGGCGGAGATCCTGAAGCCAATCCTCGTCTGCGAACCGCTATTATGAATGCAAAAGCAGCTAATATGCCGAGAGAAAATATTGAAAGAGCAATTAAAAGAGGCACCGGAGAAATTGAAGGTGCTACTTATGAAGAAGTAATTTATGAAGGTTATGGTCCTAATGGTATTGGCATAGTGGTGGAAGTAATGACTGATAATAAAAATCGTACGGTAGCAGACATTCGTCACACTTTTGCTAAATACGGAGGCACTATGGCAGAAAGTGGTGCTGTAGCCTGGAATTTTGAACAGAAAGGGTTTTTCAATGTTCCCGCAGTTGGACTGGATGAGGATGATTTTATGCTGCAAGCTCTTGAAGCAGGAGCTGAAGATATAGAGTTAAATGGAGATTATTTTGATGTTTATACTGCTCCTCAGGATTTTCAAACCGTTCTTACTAATATGGAGAAATTAGGTTATCCCATTGAAAATGCAGAATATATCCGTGTTCCTAAATCAACTATCAATGCCGATGAAGTTGCACCAAAGATATTTAAACTGATAGAAATGCTGGAAGATCTGGATGATGTTCAGAAGGTCTATGCCAATTTTGAAGTATCTGATGAAATAATGGAAGCTCTAAGTCAAGAAGCGTGATAATAATTGGTATAGATCCCGGTAGTCGTTTTTGTGGATATGGTCTTTTGGAGATAGAGGGACGAAAAATTATAGCTGCGGGCTGTGATGTGATTAATGTGCTGAAAGGTAAGGACTTACTTGAAAGATTGGAACTGCTCTATAATGCTATAAACGATATTTTAAAAGAATGTGAACCTGATATAGCAGTAGTGGAAAGTATATTTTATCATAAACAAATCCGTAGTGTTTTCACTCTGGGACAGGCACGTGGAGTGATTCTTCTTGCTCTAGCTCAAAAGAATATACCCTTAGTTGAATATAGTCCACGAGAAGTGAAAAAAGCGGTAGTAGGTAATGGAAATGCCAGTAAACAACAGGTAAGATATATGGTAAATAAGATTCTCAATTTGCATAATAAACCTGTTCAAGATGATGCTTATGATGCTTTGGGTCTGGCTTTATGCCATTATAATAGGATAAGATTTGCCTGATGCTGAACTATCTTCGTGGAACTCTGATTCATAAAAATCCAATGAAAGTAGTAGTAGAGACGGTTTCAGGTATAGCTTTTGAATTACAGATACCGATCAGTACCTTTGAAGTTCTTCCAGAGGTGGGGAAGGAGTGTATAATCTACACTCATCTCCAAATCTCACAGGATGATATTCGTCTCTATGGTTTTGCCACTCAAGCTGAGTGTAAACTTTACCAGCAATTAAATCGTATCTCCGGTGTAGGACCTAAGATTGCTCTTTCCATTATCTCTACTTTGCCGATTCCAACCTTTGTTAGGGCTATAGAAAGAGGGGAAGAGGCTCTACTGACAAAGATTCCAGGAATTGGTTCTAAGAGTGCACAAAGATTGATTATTGAGCTTAGAGGAAAACTTCTTCATCTTCTGGAGTATGAAGTTTCCGAAGGAAAAGTGCTGGAAGAAGATGTAATAACTGAAGTAGAAAGTGCACTTCAGGCTCTCGGATTCAATCCTAAGGAAGTTCGCAAAGAATTAAGTTTGTTAGGTGATGAGTCATCTAAGATGCCTACGGAGCAATTAATTAAAGAAATAATTAAAAGAATATATCAAAGAAGAAGATAAATGCTCAGAGAAGAAGCTTATCACACAATTCTTAAGGTGTTCAAGGATACAGAATTTTCCGATACTCTCTTACATCAACGAGCAAAAAAGCTCAAGGAAAGCAAGGAAAATGTAGCCCTCTTCTATAATATGGTGAAAGGTGTAATAAAGATGCGTCTAAAACTGGATTACATCCTTTCTCAATATACAGATAAGGAAAAATTTGCTACAACTGATATCAAGATTAAAACCTGGCTATATCTGGGATTGTATCAATTGATGTATCTTGATTCTATACCTGACTATGCAGCTATAAATGAGACAGTTGAACTGGCGAAGAAGAATCTGGGAGATAAGGTGGGAGATTTTGTAAATGCTGTCCTTAGAGCTTATCAACGCAATCCTGAGGTTAAATATCCTGAAGACCCAGTTCTAAGGATAGCCTATGAACATTCTTATCCTCCAGAATTAATTGCTAATTGGATAGAGCTCTGGGGTGAAGAAGATACCGAGTATCTTGCTCTTTTTTATAACGAAAACCCCAGATTGCATATAAGAGTAAACACTACTGCCACCACCAGAGATAAACTTATTCAGTATTTTACCAAACGTAATATTCCTGTTAGTCCTTCTCCTGTTTCTAAGGTGACTATCTTAACCGATGCAGCAGATGAGGTCTTAGAAGATGTAGCTTTTTCGGAAGGATATTTTTCTATTCAGGATACTTCTTCCACTTTAATAGTAGATTTATTAGACCCTCAACCGGAAGAATATATTATAGACCTTTTTGCTGCTCCAGGCGGTAAATGCACCTATATAGCTGAAAAGATGTGCAATACAGGTGAGGTGGTAGCTGTGGATAAGATTCCCCATAAAATGAAACTTCTCAAACAAGCAGCAGACCGTTTACAGCTTACCAATATTAAGCAGGTAGTAACTGATGCTTTTCGTTATGGACCGGTGGCACCTGCTTATGACAGAGTTCTGGTAGATGTTCCTTGTTCTGGTTGGGGTGTTTTTGGTCGTAAAGCAGATTTGAGATGGCAGGCTAATAAGGATATTAATGAATTGGTTAAACTGCAGGAAAAAGCTCTTGATTATGGTGCAAACTTTGTTCGTTCTGGAGGAATATTGGTCTATTCTACCTGCACACTAAATCCAGCAGAAAATGAGGAGCAGATAAAAGGTTTCTTGAAAAGAAATCCCAAATTTAAGCTCATTGATGCAAAAGAGATATTACCCCCCGACTTTACTATGGAAGGAATGTTTAAAACTCTACCTTTCAAGCATGATATGGATGGTGCTTTTGCAGCTAAGATGAGAAAAACAAGGTAAGAAGCTATGGCAAGTGAAAAGACAAAGAAAATCTGGATGACCATCGGAATTGGTTTGGGTATCATCTTTATAACAGCTTTTTTGACCAGTCAAATCATTTTCCCTCTCGTTTTCCGTACACCTAAAACCTTAGAAGTACCTAATGTGGTAGGTCTGAGTTTACCTATGGCAAAGTTAAGACTTTCTCAACTGGGATTACATATAGTGGTAAGGGATTCTGTATGGTCGGAAACCGGGCAACCTAACACTATTTTAGACCAGGACCCTCCAGCTGGAAAGAAGATTAAACCAGAGAGTACCGTGTATGTTAAAGTAAATAGAGGTCCTATGAAGGTAGGTGTGCCATATCTTATAGGAATGAGTTTCAATGATGCTTATTATACACTTAAATCATCTGGTCTGCAGGGGGTAATTGTGGATTCCTTATATTCGGATAATTATCCTATCAATACGGTGGTTCGTATTTCACCACCAGAAGGGACTAAAGTAGAAAAGGGGGCAAGGGTTAGATTATATATAAGTAAAGGTCCTAAGCCCTTTATAGAAGAGACCGTTATCTGGGATAGTTTATTGATGTAGTTGTTGTTAGGATAAATGAAACCAGCCAATAGCCTGGAGAAATTTATCTCCAATCAGAGTCCAGACATAACTTGCTAAAGCGATAATATTGCCAAAAGCAAAGCCTTGATTGGGTTTCCGAACAAAGATAAGAAAATACAGCAATCCTAGTATACAGGCGAAGAGAATAACCCAGGGGATATGGATTATGCCAAAGAATGCACCTACTGCTGGTATAAGAATTACATCTCCACCACCTAATCCTTCACGATGGAATAATTTTAACCAGAGCAGAGCTAATAAATAGAGAAAGGCAAATAGAATTACCACTGGTAAGAAGAAAACCATAAAGAAATCATAAAAATTAAAATCCGTTTGAATCAATCCGAGCAATAAACCCGTAATTGCCAATGGAATAGAAAGCACCAGTGGGATAATCTTATGAAAGGCATCAATAAAAAATATAGGGATGAGAAAGCCAGTCATAATGGCAAATTTGAAGAAGCTGAAACTCAATCCATAGACCAGATATAGAGCAATAAATAATACAGGTGTAATTATTTCAACTACTAAATGATGCCAGTGTATCTTAGCACCACAACTCTTGCATCTTCCCTTAAGAAGTATATAACTGATGATGGGGATATTCTGCGAAAAAGGGATAGATTTTCCACACTCTGTGCAATGCGAAGCAGGTCTAATTATTGATTGATGACGAGGAATTCTATCAATTAAGACATTGAAAAAGCTACCTAAACAAGCACCAATAACAAAGAGAAGTATGATAATCAAAGCAGTCAAAGAAGCTTACCACCTTTCATACCAGTGATTGTAGTAATGAGGAAAATAATCTCCCTGGTGGAATTCTATCTGGAAATGCATATTATCCGAGGGTTTGTAACTCAATCTAAAATCTGGAACTATTCTGGTGCTATTATCATCATTAAGCTTAAAAGAAGAGGCAGTGGAACCATAATTTATCACATTGAGGTCCAGCTCCATTTTCAATTTCTGAGAAAAGGCATAGCTCAAGTGATTAGTATAGCGTGAAAGATAATAACCATTACCTAAAGAGGAAGTTCCTGCCATAAATCCCATAGAATGACCCATATTAAGTCTGGCTGGATTTAGCAAAGAGTTGTTATCCGTATCGCCGAAAAAAAGAGCTGGATTTATCTGGCTAACCTGAGCTACTAGAGGTAAAACCAGCAGTATAGCACTCAGAAGAATAAATAATTTCTTCATTTAACATCTCCTTCTTGATTCAGAATTCCACTCAAATACAAATCAAATAATATTCATTTCTTGTCAAGAAAAGTTGTTAGATGGTGTTAATGGGATTCAGGGGATAAATCTTCACTTTTATGCCTGATCACTTTTCCTATGGCAAGATAGATGGTATTTTCAGCAATATTGGTGGATAGGTCAGCTATCCTTTCCAGATTCTTGGCAATGCGTAATAAATGTAAATATTGTTTGGTCAGAATAGGATTTATCTGAATTAGCTCTAACAGATGATGGTAAATCTGTCGGTTTAGATTATCTACAATATTATCTTCGTTACAGACCTGATGAGATAACTCCACATCTTCTTTAATCAGAGCGTCCAGGCTATTTTTTAACATCTTCAAGGCATTATCTTTCATCTGTTCCAGTTCTGGAAGTTCATAGACAACAGGATTATTCATCAGATGAGCGGTGCTTTCGGAAATATTAACTGCCTGGTCAGCTAATCTTTCCAGGTCATTATTGATACGATAAATCATCAGGATAAGCCTTAAATCTTTGGCTTCAGGTTGATATAAAGCAATGGTGGTTATGCATTTATCATCAATCTCCAGTTCTGTCTGATTCACCTGGTCTTCCAGAGCCAGGACATTCTCCAGCAAAGATGGGATAGTTTTATAAAGGCCATCAACGGAAAGAGATGCCATCTCTTCGACTAAACCTGCTTCCGACATAAGCATTTGTTTAAGTTCCTGTATCCTTGTTTCTAACATTTTATCTCCTTAACCGAAAACACCGGTTAGATATGCTTCAGTTCTTTTATCTTTCGGGACAGTAAAAAGTTGTTCCGTTTTTTCAAATTCTACTAATTCTCCTAAATAGAGGAAAGCAGTATAATCAGAAATTCTTCCAGCTTGAGCAACATTATGAGTTACAATTAGAATTGTCACGCTATTTTTAAGAGCCAGACATAGCTCTTCTATTTTAGCAGTGGATTGAGGGTCCAGAGCGGAAGTAGGTTCATCCAGCAGTAGCACTTTAGGTTTATTAGCTAAAGCTCTAGCGATGCATAGTCGTTGTTGTTGTCCACCAGAAAGACTCATTGCAGAATGATGTAAACGGTCTTTCACTTCATCCCATAACCAGGCAGCTTTAAGACTTTCTTCCACTCTATCTTTTATCTCGCTTTTACTGTATTTACCTTGAATCTGAAGTCCATAAGCTACATTATTATAGATAGATTTAGGAAAAGGATTAGGTTTTTGAAATACCATACCAACAGAAGCTCTAACAGCATAAACATCGGTTTTAGGAGCATATATATTCTTACCGTTCAGATATACCTTTCCGGTGAGTTCCATATCTGAGATAAAGTCATTCATCCGATTGAAACAGCGTAATAAAGTTGATTTTCCGCATCCTGAAGGTCCAATTATAGCGGTGATACTATTTTTATAAATCTCAAGGTTAATATTATGTAGAATTTGATTCTTACCGAACCAGAGATTAAGATTTGAAGTCCAGATTTGTCTGTCTACCATTGTCTTTTCTTCCTCATATAAGAACGGATTATTATAGCTAAAGCATCTATTAATAAAACTAAGAGTAATAAAACTAAAGCAGTTCCATAAGCAATAGGAACTTGAGCTTGGGGATGGGTGCCTTCCGTCATTAACGCATAAATATGATAGGGCAATGCCATAACTTCATTTTGCAAACTATGTGGTAAACTACGAGAATAAAAAGTTGCGGCGGTAAACATTATGGGTGCAGTCTCACCTGCAACTCTTCCTACACTGATAATTGCACCAGTTAAGATATTAGGCAATGCTGCGGGAAATACTACTTTGGAGATAGTTTGTCTGGTTGTAGCTCCCAAAGCTAAAGATGCTTCGGAAAAATCAGCAGGAACACTGCGGATTGCTTCTTCCGTATTATTGATTATTACAGGTAAGGCAAGAATTGCCAGAGTTAAACTTCCAGATAAAAGTGATACATTCAAGTCCAGTAAGTTAACAAAGATTGTCATACCGAACAAGCCAAAGATTATGGAAGGTATTCCCGCCATAGTATTGATGATGATATGCAGAATATTGACCAGCTGTGAAGGTTTTCCATAATGAGTTAACCAGATAGCGGTGAAAATGCCTAAGGGTAAAGCTATAATCATTGCTAAAGCAGTAAGCAAGAAGGTGCCAATTAGAGCAGGAAAAATACCTCCTTCCGTCATTGCCTCTCTTGGTGGTTCAACTATAAATTTCCAGCTTAAAACAGGAGCTCCAAGTGTGATTATACGGACAATAAATACCACGAGAAATCCAGCTGTAATGATTAGCATCAAAGTCATAATACTTAACCAGAAAGTGTTTTTTCCTCTGCGAAAGTTCATTTTTGCCTCTTAGGTCTAAATACAATCTCAGTTATTAGATTGGAAAGAAAGGTTATGATAAATAGGACTATAGCCAGTGCGAATAATGCATTGTAGTGCAGATCTCCGATGATAGTTTCTCCCATTTCTGCTGCTATAGTAGAGGTTAATGGACGCACAGATTTAAAGATAGAATTAGGTATTTGAGCTGCTCCTCCTGCAACCATTAAAACTACCATAGTTTCTCCTATAGCTCTTCCAAATCCTAAGAGAATACTACCTATAATGCCCTTTTTAGCGGCAGGAATTATAGCTTTGAAGATAGTTTCTGTTTTTGTTGCTCCCAAGGCTAAAGAGGCTTCTCTTATGCTATGTGGAACACTGGACATTGCATCTTCACTTATACTGCAGATAATAGGAATAACCATAATACCAAGTATTAACGAGGAAGTGAACAGATTGAGACCTGTATCCAGAGAGAACCACTGACGGATAAGAGGAGCCAAAAAAGCCATACCAAACAAGCCATAAACTACGGATGGTATTCCGGCCAGAAGTTCTATCACTGGTTTTACTATCTCTCTTAACCCTGGACTGGCTATTTCAGAGATAAAGATAGCGGAACCCAAGCTTAAAGGTATAGCAATGATTAGTGCTCCCAGCGTAACATATAAAGAACCTATAATCAGTGCCCAGGCACCAAAGCCAGGTGGATCATAGGTAGGATACCAATTATTAGTAAACAGAAAATCTTTCCAGCTTATGACTTTAAAGAGAGGCAAACCATCGTGAAAAATACCATAAATTATTGCTATTAGACAGACCACAGTTAACAAGGAAGCTAAGTAAGCGATTACCTGGAAGGTTCTTTCTTTTATAGTTTTCATATTAATAATCTCAAAGACGGGAGACTAAGCTCCCGTCATAATGGAGGTTTTGAGCAATGTAAACATTATTTAGGGTTATTTTAAAGTAATAAAACCCTGTTCCTGAACTATTTTTTGTCCGGCATCAGATTGGATAAAGGCAATGTAGTCATTAACTGCTCCCTTAGCTTTTCCATTGGTATACATATACAGTTTCCTGGCAAGTTTATAAGTGCTATCTTTTACAGTTTTTTCACTGGGTATAACATTCTCTATTGTTACCGCTTTCACTTTATTGCTTAAAAATCCTAATCCGGCATAACCAATAGCACCGGGAGTAGTAGATACGGTTGTGGCTACGGCATTATTAGAAGCTAACAGTTGAGCAGAAGAGATGACTTTTGCTCCTGCCATAACCTTTTCATTAAAGACCTCAAAGGTTCCTGAAGAAACATCACGGGATATAACCACGATAGGAAGATTGGAACCTCCAAGTTCATTCCAGTTACTTATTTTGCCTGAGTAAATATCTCTTAGCTGTTTAATGCTTAGATTCGTTATGGGATTGGATGAATGGACAATTACAGCTATACCATCCAGAGCAATCGCATAGGCTACGGGCTGAATACCTTTAGATTTTGCCTGAGTTATTTCTTTTGCTTTCATAGGGCGACTGGAATTAGCTATATCTACCGTTCCATTCATTAATGCTGCAATTCCTACTCCAGAACCACCACCTCTAATAGATATATTAATCTCTGGTAATGCATTCATAAAAGCTTCTGCCGTTGCCTGAGCAATAGGAAGCACGGTAGTTGAGCCTGAACAAGTTATATTAGTTTTAGCCAAGGCAGTAAAGGTGATTAAAACGAGTGTTAGGATAATCATAAATACTTTGTTTTTCATTAGTTCCTCCTATAATTTTATAGTATTATTAAATCGCCATTTATATTGAAGTAAAAGGGTTTGACTATCTTTCATTTTATTCGCATACTGAGATGAGGATTCATCTTCATCATAGGTTTTAACTATATAATTGAGCTGAAGTTGCATAGCTGGATTAGCACTCTCATCGTGCATAAAGTTATAATTAAGTCCTGCTGTGATGCTATTAAGTAAGTTGGGGTTTGAAGGATTATCGGTTTCATTCCATCTATCATAGCGTCCTAAAAGGGCAAAATCAATTCCTGTAAACTTTGCCATTTTCAAGGTTGGAAAGACACTTAGACAGTTAGCAGTGTAATCTTTATGAGAAAAGTCCTTTGCATATTTAACATCTTTATTGATATACTCAATCCAGATATCCACTGGACCATATGCCAGGCGCAATAATCCATCAAACAATAGTTGATCATTATAGTTGGGATTCGGACTGTTATTGGAAAGAAGAGGGTTTCTCTCACTGCTATTGGTCATCACTGAACCACCTAGGGTGAGACCCTGGATAGGAGTTAAACGAAGATTGGCTAATAGTGATGGATTTATATTATCTTTTAAATTCACTCCATAGCTTTTATATCCTTCTCCATTATAAAAACCCAGGGCATATTCTCCCCATCCTTTAGGAATATAGCCATTGAAAGTGATGCCATAATCGGATGAGCTGACTATTTTGTATTCATCGGAAGGTGCTTTACCAATAAGGTCATAACTCCAATCGTAAATAGTACCAAAATATACTTTCTGTAGTCCAACGGTAGTAGTTAAATCCGGAACAGGAATTAAGTGAGAAAAATCCACATATGCGTATTTTAATTTTAATCCTGCACCATCTTTAATCAGGTCTGAACTAAAAATATCAACGGTAAAGCGTCCCTTGATAGTTTCGCTGAATTTAGGTTCCAATCCAATATACCCTCGTTCTAAAGAAAAATAATTTTTTAGTATAATATTGCTGCTATCGCCGGGAGCTTTTCCATTTTCCAGAGTCCAACGGTTCCACATCTCGCCAGTGATTTTTAATTCCTGGCAATACAGTTGAACAGATAAGATTAATCCTATCAGGGTAATCCAGATTATTTTTTTCATATTTTTATTTCCTCCTTGGAAATTCTACCCTATTATAGGTTTAAATTGTTAGGATTTTATAAGCTGGGGGTTAAGATTTGTTAACTATCTATATAATTGAGTGTATATAAAGAAGTTAGCCTATTCAGCAGTTCTGGAAACGGACTTTATTCTGCGTAATGCCTTAGACCTCAATTGTTTAACTCTTTCTACGGATATGCCCATCTCAGAAGAGATTTCTTTTAAGGTTAAATTCTCAACATAGGATAGATAGATAACCCTCTTTTCCCATCCAGGCATATCATCAGGAATATAGTTTTGAAGATTTCTATTCTTAAAATCGGGGAGTTCGTTTTTATCTATGACTTCTGAATCGCACAAGGAGTTTGCCTGTAGTGACTGTTTTTTTTCTTTATCTAATGCAGCCAGGATTCTCTTTTTGATGTGCCAGACAGCGTAGGTGGAGAATTTAGTTCCTTTGGTTGGATTATAACTTTTTGCGGCATCTAACAATCCCAGTAATGCTTCCTGCTGTAAATCTTCTAACGGGAGTTCGGCATTTTTATACTGATGGCAAATGCTATATGCCAAGGAGGAATACTCATTTATAATGGCATCGTAATCTATGGTGTGTTCTTTATCGGAGTCAATATTCATTTTTTAATCCTGAGTTTTTCTGGGGTAATGTTAGCTTAAAAGTAGTGCCTTCTCCCAATTTACTGGTTACGGTGATATCACCATGATGGAGAAGGATAATGTGTTTCACTATTGCTAATCCTAAGCCAGTTCCATTACGACTTCTGGAACGAGAAGGGTCTGCCACATAGAAGCGTTCAAATATTCTGGACAGATGTTCTGGTGCTATTCCGGTGCCTGTATCGGAAACTTCAAATATCACTTTATTTCCTTCTTTCTGGCTTTTTATAAGGATAGTTCCTTTATCGGTATAACGAAGAGAGTTTTGCACTAAGTTTATAAAAACCTGTTCCAGACGGAAGGGGTCACAAACTAATCTCGGGATAGCAGGGTCCAGATTGATTTCCAGATTCAATTTCTTTTCTTGTATTTCTGGTTCCAGAATCAATCTTATATTGTCAAAAAAGGTGGTGAGATTAATGTCCTGTAGTTCCAGTTGTGCTGTGCTTTCCAGTTGAATAAGTTGTTCCAAATCTCCAATAAGATGATTCAGACGCTGACTATGATTAAGAATTATCTTCAGATAACGGGTGTGATTTTGTTCTGGAGAAGATAGCATAGCTTCGGTAAATCCCTGGATGGCGGTCATTGGTGTTCTCAATTCATGAGCCAGATTGACAATAAAATCTTTTTTCATCTGTTCGGTCTGGCGTATTGCGTCTATATTATGCAGGATAAAGATTTTGCGTTTAGCTTCCTGATTTAGACTGCAGGAAAATAAGAAGCTGTGATTCTGGAGTGTGATTTCCGAGATTTGCTTTTCTGGCGATGCATCCGTTTTCTCAAGGGAAGCCAACAATTCCGGATGACGGATTATTTCCTGATAATAAGGTTTTTGAGCTGGATTATAGGTGGGAAAAAGATTCTGGAAAGGTTCATTTGCCCAGATTATTCTACCTTCATCATCCTGAGCCCAGAGAGCATCTTCTATGGAATTGAGTAGCAATCTCAATTCCTGTCTATGAATCGTAAGATGATGAATCACTTCCTCCAATCTTTCCAGCATCTGATTAAACACAGCGGCAACTTCATCAACTTCTTTTATGCCCAGCTCGGGTAAACGCTGATTATATTCTCCCTGAGCAATAGTGTGGGCAATATTTATCCAGCTTTTTCTTATTTTATTTATCTGGTGCTGAAGAACAAAGATACTGAGCAGAGAGATCAAACCTACGATAAAGAGAGTAAGCCAGATGGGAGCTTTCAGGATCAAGCATACAGCAACGCTTAAGAGCAATAGAAGCAAAGAAGTGATAATTAAAGGACTGAGCTGATATTTCCTCATTGTCCAGAATCTTCCTCATATAAAGAAAATTTATAGCCCATTCCACGAATATTTTTAATCATCCAGGCAAAATCATCCAATTTTTCTCGTAAATTACGAATGTGAACATCTACTGTTCTTTCAATTACAATCTTATCATTTCCCCAGAGATAATCCAGGATCTGATTTCTACTATAAACCCATCCCGGTCGTTGGGTGAGAAGCTGCAAAATCTTGAATTCAGTTAAGGTTAAATCTATTTTCTTATCTCTTATATAAACCTCAAATTTATTGAAATCTATCTTGAAGTCAGGTGTTATAGTTAGAACATTTTTAGAGGTCTCCCAGCCCCTTCTCCGTAAAACTGCCTTCACTCTTGCCACCAATTCCGAACTGGCAAAGGGTTTTGTGATATAATCATCTGCTCCATATTCCAGACCTTTTACCCTATCTTCCACATCTGTTCTGGCAGTTAACATTATTATGGGAATAGTTTCCCATGCTGGTCTATTCTTGATAATCCTACAGGCTTCCATACCATCTAAATCGGGAAGCATTAAATCCAGTATGATTAAATCGGGGATTTGTTCATCCAGACGATTCAGCATCGCTTTTGCTCCAGTAAATCCCTCCGTATTATATCCAGCCTGGGCTAATACCAATCTTAACAATTCAAGAATGTCCGTTTCATCTTCTACTATATATATCTTATTATTCATAACTTATATCCCCTATTTAAGACTCTTTTCTTTATATCTTATTATCTGGCAAGAAAAAACACTTGTTTTTAAATTAATTTTTCTTAACAAATAGAAAGATGTTGAAATACCTTTTTTATGGTTTATAGCCTAGAGGGGGTAAATTCGCAAGAAAAGGAATAAATTCGCATAAAAATGGATAAATTCGCAGGTGGAAATAGGGGATTATAGGGGTAGTAAATTCTAGAAAGCCTCTGTGAGGTTTCTTACCGATAAAAAACCTAAACGAAAATCCCCCCTTTTTTAATGAGCGGGGGGCTTATAATTTCTGCGGTAAAACCGCAATTATTTATTAGGCTTAGATTTGGTTGGCATCAGTGATTGATTTGCCAGGCCAGTTTCATAACGATGTTTAATATTCAGATTACCTTTATGCTGAATAGGATTACTATATCTTATTTCCTGACGATTTACATTCCGCATTCCACCAACAGATGTGACTTTATAGAAAGCCATTGCATCGGTAGTGAAATTAGGATCAGTCCAGGAAGTGCCAAATGCATCAGCGTACCAGCTGAAGGTGCCATAGGGATCAGTAGCTTTATAGATAGAGTATTTAATTGCTCCACTAACAGGTGTCCAGCTGATAGTACCATTACTGGCTATGGTAACCTCAGGAACACTGATCAAACCATAAGGTATGGAAAAGGCAGTAACTTCAGCATTTTCAGGAAAATTACCTACCTTATAGGCTCCACCATATTCAGTATCTATCCAGTACAAAGCACCACCTCCGGCATATCCTGCCAGGAAGAGCAGTCCATTAACCTGATCAAAAGCTGCATCCTGAGCATAGTCAAGGTCTATACCAAGAAATCCTTTTAGAGTCAATTCTCTGGTTGAGACATTAATTTGCCACAGGCAGTCAGAGGCAAGATCTATTCCATATAGAGTATTGGTATGATTATCATAGGCAATATCAATGATAAAGCCATACATATCTTCTAAGTCTGTGGGTGTACCCTCTAAATTATACCATAAGGCACCTGAAAGAGTAGCAGCACCAGTATTGACATTCATCGTGTAGAGATTTACTCCATCTGTCCCATACAGAATATTGTGGTTATCATCATAGGCAATACCCATAATATCAGCTCCCATCTCACCTAACAAGGTGGATGCACCTGTCATAGCATTTATTTCCCAGAAGTTATCCGTAGCTAAAGTTCCAACATCATATTCACAGCCTAACCATTTACCGTTTGTCCAATCTGCTCCTGCCATAAAAATCGTTACCAGTGGAGGATTGGGCAAGTTATACATAGTTCCAGGTGTAGCAAGGTTAAACTGCACAAAATTATAGGTAAATAAATTCTCTGCAACTGCATCCGTATCCAGGGGCAGACAAATCAATACATCTTGAAGTGTATCATTCTCGGTAACTTCATCCATACTCAAGTTAGTGGTCACTGTCACCAGAGAAACAGTCCATAATGCTGGTGTAAGAGGTGCAAAAGTTACCTGTTGACTCATTGCCAAACCTAGATTGTTTACCGTCTGAATATTTGTATAGCTATCCCCTATTGTGCAGGTAACCGTGAAGGTCTCTGTATTCAACCCATTGTTAATTACCGTTGCCTTAGGCGTTACTAAGGTATTTTCACCAACTACCGGAACAGGCAAATCCCAGCTTACGGGTGCCACATCATGATTAGGCGGTTGACTAAATACAACATCATCAATAGACCAATAATTAAATTGATAGTGATCCCCATCCAGAGTCCAGGCAATATAGGTAGTGGGTGAATTCAGATCAGTGATTAAAACACTCATTAATCCACTTACATTTCCACCACCACTAATGATAGACCAGGAAGTATCATACCAGGTGGTTAAATCGTGACTGTATTGTAATTTTGCGGTGATTCCAAAGTACCAATCTTCATAATAGGTGCGGAATCGTATATTCATAGCAGAAACACCAGCAGTAATGATAGGAGGAGATATAAGACGACTTATACCTGTTTCAGATACAAGTACATAGCTAGTATTCATTTCATAGGGTGTACCACCAGCATAATTGGTATAACTCAAAGACCAGCGATTGGATGTTATTTCTCCAGAATAGGTCTGAGTCCAATTCAGGGGCCAGGTACCATCCGTACCAAAATCTTGAGTATAAGGAAGTGGAACCCGGGGATCTGTGGGTATTTCTTCAAATTCTAACTTAATATTAGGATAACCACTCACTAAAGCTCCAGCAGGAGGAGTTGCAGGAACAGGATTTGTGCTATCGGCTGCATAACTTATACTGCGATTTCCTTTAGTTTCTACCAATGTACAATAAAAATATACATTTGGATATGAATCATAACCATATATATTTTCATCCACCGCAATCACAAGATTCTGATCAGTATGATAGAATGGCGGGTCAAGATTAATTTCTATCCAACCTTCCCCTGCACTCAAATCTAAAGTAACCTCATATACTGAGAACCCTGTAATAGGTATCCAATCACTGGTTGAATCAAATGCAGTCTTATCTGTATGACCGAGATATACAGTCCAAACATTACTATTACTAGCAGCTCCAGCACCATTCCAATAATAATATATCTTTTCAATATTTCTATTGGCTTTATTAATCTCACCCTGCAGGAAGATACTCTGGCTATAGCTATATCTGTAATAAGGGTCTATAGGAAGGCCAAGCTCTTCAGTTCCAGTTCCAATAACAATAATTCCTTCTGGCAAGCCGGTAGCACTTAAGGATACATCATAATCATTGCCACCATAAGTAATTCTTAAGATTGCAGTGAAAAGACCTTCGTGTGTGGCATTAGCATAAACATTAATTTGCTCAGATTCGTTATGTTCAAGACTAAAATTAAAATCATCAATCGCAAAACCAGAACCAATGATTTGAGTATTATCTGCTTTATTTAATATAAGATCTCCAATTCCTAGATTAGTTACCGTTACTTTCTTAGGTCCTACTTGAACTCCAAGGGCTACTTCTCCAAAATTCAAACTGGTGGGGGTATAATATAGATCAGGTCCAGTTGTAACTTGACGAATAATAACATTATCTACCATCAGGTCATTATCATCTGTATTAATTAAAGATTCAGCATAGAAACCTATATATTTAGTTCCCACATAACTATCCAAATCAATTATATATGTTTCGCCCGTAGCTGGTATATTATCATATACATTAGGAGATCCAGTGTTATTCCATTCCATCAGAATAGTGGGAGAACTCATATCAGGATTATTACTTATAACTACTAAAAGCCTGTCATCAGCCTGTTCCCCTGGCTCTACAGGAGTAGATTGAGTTCCATATTTCATTACTGCTAGATCAAATTCAAGTTCATAACCAGTAGCAGGAATCTGTATTGGTGGAGTAACTAACCAATCATAATGATTATTATAGTATATATTTATTTTCGCTGCTTTATTAACTGGAGATGTAATATTTAACCAATCACCTTGAAACCAATCACCTCCAGACGCAGGCGTGCCACCATATAAATATCTTAATTGAGTCCAATTAGTAGGCATCCAGGTAGAAAAGTCTGTTACATATGGAAATGTTGTTATCGTTGGATCGGTTCTTGTTATGAAGCTTCTTTCTGCTGCACGGGCTTCATCAAAACCGTCTTTATAAGCTGAAACTGTCCACTGGTAAATAGTGTTATATTGAAGAGCATTAGTTCCTGGGATAGTATAACTCGTTGTTGTTCTTGGTACCGTAGCTATAGGATTATCATAATCAATAGGATTGCCACAATAAATCTTGAATCCATCCGGAACACCTCCAAGGGTTGCTGCGGTCCAGGAGAAAGTTGGAATAATACTCACATTTTCGGCTCCATCAGCAGGAGAAACCAGGGTAGGTGCTTCAGGTGCCTCAGGGGTAATTTCTGGACCAAAAACACAGTCAACATAGAAACCTACATCTTGCAAACCAGTTCTAAAACCAAGATAGTAATTATTACTTGCTAAGCTACTCAAGTCTATTTCATTATGATACCATACTTTAGCCGTATCAATGGTTATATCTTCTAATTGTGTCCAGGTGGTCCTATCCTCTGAATACACTATCTGTAATATTCCTGATGTAGAAGTACAAAGTGCCCATAAATCTAAAGTGCTGGTTGAAGTTATAGTTACTTTAGGGGTTGAAAGGATATACTGAGTGGTAGTTGAACCACATTGATATGCAGAAGCAGAACCATGTTTAGCATAGGTTGTACTACGAATCCAACTGCCAGGATTTGCCCAACACAAAGGCGGGAAATTGGTACTTTCAAAACTCTCGGCTAATTGGGCTGCAGTTGGTGTTTTGAAAGACCAGACCTCACAACCTGCTGCGGGACCATTCTCGTTATAAGGAATCACTTGCCAGTAATAAGTATGACTATACTCAATTACCAAATCTTCCAAAACGGATAAACTGTAAGTTGTTCCAGTTTGATCTGTAATAAAATCATCTGCATTAACATTATCATCTTCACTTATATATAACTTATAGCCATCTGCTATCCCTCCTCCACCACCAGTCCAGGATAGTGTATCATCAAGGAAAGCCCAACCGCCATCAGAAGGACGAATTAATACCGCTGGATCGGGAGGAGCCTGTGTTAATTCTGGTCCAAAAACAGCATCTACATCAATACTACCAGTTGAAGTTTGAGCAGGAGATCGGAAGGCAAGATATTTTTCACCAGCATATGCACTTAAATCAATAGATATATTATACCAGACATTAGCAGCAGCATAAGTAATATCAGTTCCTATTTGAGTCCAGGTTTCCCTATCGGTTGAATATAGTATTTGTAGTTTTTGGTTTGTATTTGATGCCCTCGTACTGAAATTCAAGGCGCTACCAGAAGTAATAGTGCATTTAGGAGTTGAAATATCATATACAGTTGAAATAGATGTTCCAGCATACATACACGCACTACCATGAGTATAGTAATAAGTTGTCCTTGCCCAATAATCTGTACTTGGTGTTGTCCTTGCCCAACCCCTAGGCGGGAAATCGGTATTTTCAAAACTCTCGGCTAATTGGGTTTCAGTTGGTGTTTTGAAAGACCAGACCGGACAACCTTCTGCGGGACCATACTCGTTATAAGGGACCACTTTCCAATAATATGTATGATCATACTCAATTACTAAATCTTCCAAATCGGATAAACTGTAAGTTGTTACAGTTTGATCTGTAATATAATCATCATTATCAACAGTAGCATCATCACTTATATATAACTTATAGCCATCTACTATCCCTCCACTACTAGTCCAGGATAGTGTATTATCAAGAAAAGCCCAACCGCTATCATAAGGACGAATTAATACCGCTGGATCGGGAGGTTCAGCAGCAATTTCTGGTCCAACAAAGGCATCAATATAAAGGTAACATTGATAATTTGATTTGTAATGAACTGCTACATATTTTGTTCCCACAGGAAGGTCTGTTTTTACATATTGTTGCCAGGATGGGGAAGCATTAGTAATATCTGTACTCCAGGTAAAGTCAGAAATTTCAGTTCCAGTTGAAGACCAGCCTACCCGGAATTCTTCAAATCCATAAGTATATCTTCTATACCAGAAACTTACGGTCTTATCTTCGTCTGTTACTGTTAATTTGGGGGTAATCAAATATTGATCATAAGATGGACCGTATACACGAGAAGAGAATCTGAAAGACCTGCTTCCCAGATAAGCATAATTTGTTGAATGTGTCATTAGGTTTCCACTTGGTGGATTTGAATTAGCATATCTAATGGTCCATCCATTCGGAGGGCAGGTTGCGCTTTCGAAACTCTCTGCTAATTGAGTTTCAGTTGGTGTTTTGAAAGACCAGACCGGACAACCTTCTGCGAGACCATACTCGTTATAAGGAACCACTTTCCAGTAATATGTATGATCATACTCAATTACCAAATCTTCCAAATCGGATAAACTGTAAGTTGTTTCCTCTTGATCTGTAATAAAATCTTCTTCATTAACGATATTATCATCACTTATATATAACTTATAGCCATCTACTATCCCTCCACCATTAGTCCAGGATAGAGTATCATCAAGGAAAGCCAAACCACCATTAGCGGGAGAAACTAGCACAGCCGGATTGGGAGGTACAGCAATTTGGGGTCCAACAAAGGCGTCAATATAAAGGTAATATTGATTTACTGATTTGTAATGGACTGCTACATATTTTGTTTCCACCGGAAGGTCTGTTTTTACATATTGTTGCCAGGTTGTGGAAGCATTAGTAATATCTTCACTCCAGGTAAAGTTAGCAATTTCAGTTCCAGTTGAAGACCAGCCTACCCGGAATACTTCAGATCCCAAAGTAGAATGACCTCTATACCAGAAACTTACGGTTTGATCTCCTGCTGTTACTATTAATTGAGGAGTAATCAAATATTGATCATAGGGGGAACCCGATGAAAGAGAAGAGAATCTGAAAGACCTGCTTCCCTCATAAAAATAAGTTGTTGAATGCGTCATCAGGTTTCCACTTGGTGGGCTTGGATTGGCATATCTGATAGTCCATTCACTTGGAGGGCAGGTTGCGCTTTCAAAACCTTCATTTAAAGGTGCGGCTAATAAAGTACCTAATATAAATAGAGGTACCAAAATCAACAATGTTTTTTTCATAATAATACTCCCTGTTTAATTAAATTTTTGAAAAAGTTAGTTGAGGGTAAAAATGGTAAATAAACTTAGAGGCAAGGAGATAAAATTTCTCTTTAAACCTCTTGCTTAATTGTGAGAATTGATAGTTATATAAATAGTCGCAGTTCATAGCTGCTGAGATTCTTAAGACATTTTGATAATGGAAATCATTCTTTAAATTCGGTGTTATTATTGGAATACACCGAGCCACACTAATATTAATATATTTTTTCCCTCCTTTGCACCTCCTTTCATCGTTTTTAGATAAAGAAAATAAAAAGTAATGCTTCATTCTTTTACCTTTTAACCTTAATTTAAAATCACAAGTCACATTAGCTTTTCTTTAAATATTGAAACTCATATCTATAAAATACAAATTAAATATATTAATATGCTTGTCAAGTATTATTTTTGTAATTTTTGAACTATTTTATTATCAGTTTATAAATTTTACATTTTATTTAGTTATTATACCAGTAAATAACTACCTTCGCAAGAAAATGTTAAAGAATTATGAGTGTACCAGTTTTAGCTGCCGATTGTACCAATACTATTGACATATTTAGTTAGAGAGAGTAAATTATTCATTAAAGGGATAATATGATGGACCAGTATTAATAAAGATTTATAGCTTAGAAAGAATAAATTAGCAAGGCAGGGTAATAAATTCGTAAGGTAATGGATAAATTCGCAGGTGAAAATGAGGAAATATAGGGTTAACATATTCTAGAAAGCTTCTGCGAAGCTTGTGCAGATGGTGACATCTGCACACCGTAAGGGTATGCAAAGGTCCCCCTTTGCATCATGCGGTACTAGTTTTCATCTATTCCCGGTATTATTAATGCGGTATAAATGCTTGCACTTAATATTATATTCTAGAAAGCTTCTGCGAAGCTTGTGCAGATGGGGACATCTGCACACCGTACGGGTATGCAAAGGTCCCCCTTTGCATCATGCGGTACTAGTTTTCATCTATTCCCGGTATTATTAGTGCGGTATAACTGCTTGCACTTAATATTATATTCTAGAAAGCTTCTACGAAGCTTGTGCAGATGGGGACATCTGCACACCGGTATCTTTGCATCAAGCGGCACTAGTTTTTGCTTTATTACCCAGCTTAGGTACGCTTCCTAGACTAGAAAGCTTCTGCGAAGCTTGTGCAGATGGGGACATCTGCACACCCAAACATCAGCACACCCAAACATCAGCACACCCAAACATCTGCACACCAATAAATTTACAACCAAAAAAGACCCGGCATAGAAAGCTGGGTCTTCTTTTGTTGGTTCTTCTTAACAAGGAGTTTATTTCAATAACACTGCTTTACGCTGGAAGGTCTGTTTTCCTGCTTTCATAATAAAGTAGTAGATACCGCTACCACAAGATTTACCATTATCATCTTTTCCATTCCAGCTAATCTGATAATATCCTGGATGTTGAGGTCCAACATTGATATGACGCACAAGCTGGCCCTTTACATTATAGATATAGAAATCAGCATCAGATATTTCTGATAGATTATAAGGAATATTGGCAACTGGATTGAAGGGATTAGGATAGATAGCTTCAAGTCCCGTAGTTTCTTCTACTACAACTATATCATTGGAATCGTAAGGTATATGGGCTTTGGCTACAAAAATATCTTCACCACCACTACTGGTAAGGTTTATATCTCCGAAATAAGCAGTCTCTCTAAAATAACCAGTAAGATAAGTATTTCCAGAGGAATCAGTTGCGATACCGCAGCCGCCATCCGAGTTAGTTCCTCCAGCTTTATTTGCCCCAAGCCAATTACCATTACTATCCAGTTTGGCTACAAAAATGTCATACCCTCCACTACTGGTAATGTTTGTAGTTCCGAAAGAAGCAGTTCCCATAAAATAACCGGTGACATAGCTATTTCCCGAGGAATCAGTTGCAATACCGCAGCCCTCATCCCAGTCAATTCCTCCAGCTTTTTTTGCCCAGAGCCAGTTACCGATACTATTCAGTTTGGCTACAAAAATGTCATACCATCCACTACTGGTGAGGTTTGAACCTCCGAAAGAAGCAGCCCCTTCAAAATAACCAGTAATATAGCTATTTCCTGAGGAATCAGTTGCAATTCCGCAGCCGCCATCCCTGTTGGTTCCTCCAGCTTTTTTTGCCCAGAGCCAACTACCATAACTATTCAGTTTGGCTACAAAAATGTCCCTATCCCCACTACTGGTAAGGTTTGTACTTTCAAAAGAAGCAGTTCCTTTAAAATAACCAGTAACATAGCTATTTCCCGAGGAATCAGTGGCGATACTATAGCCGTAATCTTCGTTAGGTCCTCCAGCTTTGTGTGCCCAGAGCCAATTACCACTATTATCCAGTTTGGCTACAAAAATGTCATAACTTCCACTACTGGTAAGGGTTATATCTCCGAAAGAAGCAGTACTATAAAAATAACCAGTGACATAGCTGTTACCCGAGGAATCAATGGCGATATCATAGCCGTAATCAGGGCTAGTTCCTCCAGCTTTTTTTGCCCAGAGCCAATTGCCGCTACTATCCAGTTTGGCTACAAAAATATCATAACCTCCATAACTTGTAAGAGTGGTACTTCCGAAAGAAGCAGTCCCCTGAAAACAACCGGTAACATAGCTGTTTCCCGAGGAATCAGTGGCGATATCATAGCCGCAATCGTAGTCAGTTCCTCCAGCTTGCTTTGCCCAGAGCCAATTACCGCTACTATCCAGTTTGGCTACAAAAATATCCCAGTTTCCAATACTGGTAAGGGTTGTAGTTCCGAAAGAAGCAGTTCCCTTAAAATAACCAGTAACATAGCTGTTTCCCGAGGAATCAATGTCGATACTATAG